>JACCDP011556599.1_pt1 | contig 53324 bp, 42 predicted proteins | sample 7445841 | NCBI WGS metagenome assembly JACCDP01 (sample SAMN15323441, study PRJNA562643) | freshwater metagenome | isolation source: river surface water | place: USA:Blue River Watershed | collected 2017-08-17 | reverse complement strand
ATTTGTATGGATTTGGTTACAGAATTAATGAGATTAAATCGCAATAAATGTAAGTATTATCAACAAGGTCTAAGAGCTATGAGGCTTATAGTGTCTGTCTTCTAGCTGATTTCGTCCCCCCGTCAGCACTCAAACCCAAAATAGGAACTAAATCACCTATTTCTAAATCCCGCGCTTCCAATAAATGTAAAATCCTCGAATTAGGAGTAGAAACATTTAACTGATAATGCTGATTTTCAAAATCTTCAATTAGTCTTACTAATAACTCCAACAAAGCATTTTCTTCTGGTGTGAGACGAGGACGCAAATTACCAACAGATTCAGCATTGGGATAAATAGACTGTACCTCTACTAAATTACTTAAATCTGCAATCCTGTGTTTCCTCTAAGGTCAACAAGCGGTAGAATTAACATCCAACCCCAATTTCCTCCTTGATATGTATTGCGACTACCTGGTACAAATCCTCACCGCCCGCGTCTACGATGTAGCCCAGGAAACACCACTGGAATATGCCGCCAACCTCTCCCACCGCATCAATAACAAACTGCTACTCAAGCGAGAAGATATGCAGTCTGTCTTTTCCTTTAAGCTGCGAGGTGCATATAACAAAATGGCTAACCTGTCCCCAGATTTTCTGAAACAAGGTGTAATTGCTGCTTCCGCCGGCAACCATGCCCAAGGAGTGGCCTTATCTGCCAGTCGCTTGGGAACAAAAGCTATTATTGTCATGCCCGTTACCACTCCCTTAGTCAAAGTTAATGCCGTGAAAGCACGGGGAGGAGAAGTAGTTTTATATGGAAATACCTATGATGATGCTTACGCCCACGCCCGTCAATTGGAAGCAGAAAAAGGGTTAACATTTATACATCCATTTGATGATCCTGATGTCATCGCAGGTCAGGGAACTATCGGTATGGAAATTCTCCGCCAATGTCAACAACCTATCCACGCCATATTTGTGGCTATTGGCGGCGGTGGATTAATTGCCGGTATTGCTGCTTATGTTAAACGGTTGCGTCCCGAAATCAAAATTATCGGTGTCGAACCTGTAGACGCTGATGCCATGAGTCAATCTCTCAAAGCTGGTCATCGGGTGCGCTTGTCCCAGGTGGGTTTGTTTGCTGATGGGGTAGCAGTGCGAGAAGTGGGAGAAGAAACCTTCCGCTTGTGTCAGCAATATGTGGATGAAATTATTTTAGTAGATACGGATGCTACCTGTGCGGCGATCAAAGATGTATTTGAGGATACCCGATCTATTTTAGAACCTGCGGGGGCATTAGCGATCGCTGCCGCCAAAGTTTACGCCGAACGAGAACAAATTCAAGATCAAACCCTCATCGCCGTGGCTTGCGGTGCTAATATGAATTTTGATCGCTTGCGTTTCGTAGCAGAAAGGGCAGAATTTGGAGAACGTCGAGAAGCCATCTTTGCGGTGAATATTCCTGAGAAACCAGGAAGTCTGCGTCAATTTTGTGAATGTATTGGTAACAGGAATTTAACAGAATTTAATTATCGCATTGCTGACAATAAAGAAGCACATATTTTTGTTGGTATGCAAATAGAAAACCGTGCCGATGCGGCGAAAATTGTGGAGAAATTTGAAGCTAGTGGTTTAAAAACAATTGATTTAACCGATGATGAATTAACAAAATTACATTTACGGCACATGGTTGGGGGACATTCTCAACTGGCAGATCATGAATTATTATATCGGTTTGAATTTCCTGAACGTCCTGGGGCGTTGATGAAATTTGTCGGTTCTATGTCTCCTGATTGGAATATTAGCTTATTTCATTATCGCAATAATGGCGCAGATTATGGGCGAATTGTGGTAGGAATGCAAGTACCACCCCATGAAATGGAAGAATGGCAATTATTTTTAGATAGTCTTGGTTATCACTATTGGAATGAAAGCGATAATCCTGCCTATAAGTTATTTCTAGGATGATTTAGTATCTAGATACTCAACTTTTCAATAAGTCGGGTATCTGGTGCCAAATTCAGAAAGGAACGAACCGCAGAGGCACAGAGAATACAGAGAAGGAATAGACAAGTTGACAAAATTCGACGCAGCCTCACAAAGAAATGGTATGAGTATTTTAGATATTAGAATTTGACCCCAACTTCTCACATCAATTTATAATTTATGGACACAATAAATCAAAGAAGTCGGGGATATACCTCATCTAAATTGTTACTAAACTCATTACCCAATCTCGTATATAAGAATTGACTTGTTCGGGAACTTCATCATGGGGACAATGACCTGCCGTGAGAAAATATTCGGTCAACTGGGGATAATATTCATGGAATTTTTGTGAACGTTCTCTTGCTTTCATCCAGGGATCTGCCTCACCCCATAATAATAATAAAGGACAAGTTAGTTGTTTCAGTAAAATATCAACTTTTTCTCCTTGGGGCGTACTAAAAACGGAAACAAATACATCTAAAGCACCTTGGTCAAAAGCTGGGTTTTGAATTTCTGCTACTAATTGATCTGTGACTGCACTTTTATCAAGGTAAACTTTTTCTAAGGTACGGCGAATTACCCATTTTTGGCGTGTATATTGAAATAATAATGCTTGGGCAAAACGTTGTTTAAAGAGCCATTTTACAGAGTTTCCTAACACTTTTTGTACAGGATTGGGAGTAGGTGGAACTTGATTTTCCGGTTGGGAAAATGGACCTGCACTATTAAGTAAGACTACACCAGCAGCACTTTCATAACGTTGAGCAGCAACGCATAAACAAGCATATCCTCCCAAGGAATTACCAGCTAAAATTGTTTTTTGACCAATCACTTCGCTGATAAAATCATGGAGTTGGTCGCGCCACAAGTCACCGCTATACTGTAAATTAGGTTTTGCTGAACGGCCAAATCCTAATAAGTCAATAGCAAATACTTGGAAATCTGCACTCAATTCTGTGATATTCTTACGCCAATGGTCTGTGGAAGCACCAAAACCATGCACTAATAGCAAAGGTGGACGCTGAGGATATGGTTCTCCTGCTTGTACATAGTATACATTATGTCCGCGCCATTGCCAATATTGACCAGGAATAGGATTTGTAGAGGGAGCAGTGCTTGTTTGCATATTGTGAAGGAATATTAAGTTACTATGAATAATTGTAAATTAAATTATTTAACAACTCACCACTAACAACTGACAAATAATAAAAATGATTACTGGAAAAACGAAACTTTTAGGAGTCATTGGCCATCCTGTGTCACATTCTCTGTCACCACTGATGCACAATGCAGCATTGACTAAACTGGGATTAGATTATGTGTATTTGGCTTTTCCTATTGCACCGGAAAATTTAGAAACAGCGATCGCTGGTTTTGCTAGTATTGGTGTAGTTGGCTTTAGTATCACCATTCCCCATAAACAAGCAATATTGCCGTTATTATCCGAAATTTCTCCTGTTGCTCAAGCTATCGGTGCAGTTAATACTGTTACTAGACAAGGTGATAAATGGGTGGGAACAAATACGGATGTAGAAGGATTTATTGCGCCTTTACAAACTACCTATCATCAAGATTGGACTCGGAAAAAAGCGGTAATTTTAGGCAATGGTGGTGCAGCAAGGGCAGTTGTGGCTGGTTGTATTCAACTTGGTTTCGCAGAAATTCACGTTGTTGGGCGGAATTTACAGAAATTACAAGCATTTTCTCAGAGTTGGCAAAATTCACCCTTTGCTGATCAATTTCAAGTCCATGAATGGTCAGAATTACCAAACCTACTTCACCAAGCTCACCTGTTAGTAAATACTACTCCTATAGGAATGTATCCCAATGTAGAAGAATCGCCATTAAGTAGTCAAGAAATTGCTTATTTGCCTGGAGATGCTATCGCCTACGATTTAATTTATATCCCTAAACCCACCAAATTTTTGCATCTAGCCGAAAAACAAGGAGCAATTATTATTGATGGTTTAGAAATGCTAGTTCAACAAGGTGCCGCAGCCTTAAAAATCTGGTTACAACAAGACTCTGTTCCAGTACAGGAAATGCGTCAAGCATTACAAAATCATCTGGGAATATGAGACGGTAGGAGGCAGGAGTTAAGTAGTAAGAAATTTCTCCCCTGCTCCCTGCCTCTACAGTGGCTTCCGCATATACCGTTCCTGTCCTTGGGAATTATAGATATATACAGGCATTTGAGCATTTTGACTAATGACTTTGAGTGCTTCTTGTAAACGTTGGAAATGACCTTGTATCTCTGGATTATTAGCTTGAAATAGGCGGTCATATTCCGGTGTTAAACGGACTTTTATTTCTTGGTTTTCGATGGTATAGATGCAAATTTTAATGGTGTTGTTACAGGTGTTAGTGAGTTCATTCCGTGTTGAAGTTAAATCGCCATAGATTTCGTACTGTTGCTGTGACTGTTGCAGGGAAGCATTATAGGTTTCAACCAGAGATTTAGCTTGATTGAAATAAAAAGTATTTTCACTAACTTGTTTAGCATTTTGTACAGCTTGTTCCCAAGATTTAACTGCGGCTTGCCATTGTTTTTGATTATCATAGGCTTTGGCTTGGTTAGCAGCTATGATTGCCTGTTGATAGGATGTAGCGGCAATTTGTTCTTTTTTGGCGCGATTGCGGGCGACAACATTTTTTAGTTCATACTCTCCCAATAGTTTCCTTGCATCCTCAATTCCTAAAATATCTACGGGGATGACCTTTAAGATATTAATTGCTGTTTGGAAATTAGATGCTACCTTTTGCCATTCTGGTGCAGATTTGGCTGTAGCTTGCAGTTTGGTGGCTGCTTCTCCCGCAGTTTTGGCAGTGGCAATTTTTTGCAGCCATGTTTCTTCTTGAGTCAACCGCTGATTAATACTCTTGAAACTATTTTGATATGTGGGTAAACTAGTTTTGACTATACCATAAAATTCATGCCCAGGTTTAATTATTTCCAATGATGAAATAGCCTGTCTCCATAGGGTTTGTCTATTACGTAACTCATCCAAATTCCTAGGCGGTGTTTGAGAGGTCTTCTGTGCCGATCCTGCTGCTTCTAGGGCTGTAATCACCGTCTTGATTTTGGTTGACTGTTCGGAAAAACTATTAGCTAATAGCTGTGATTCTTGATAACGGGGAGACCATTGGGGAATTTTGTGTAGATCTTCAACTACTTGATCTAGTTGTTTTTGCAGTGTCAACAAATCTGTCCCTGATTTGGCACGCTTCACTTGTTGCGGATATTCATTTTTAAATTGCTGTCCTGTTTGCAATTCTTTACATTCCCCAATCACACAACCACGATGGAGTAGGAAAGCCGCACTACCAGAAACTAGGGCAATAACTATAGCGGTACCAATAACGACAGGCAAAGGGGGTAAGGATATGGAGAGTCCTTTTTTTCCCGATTTAACTGCAACATTGGCAAAAGGATCAAACTTTTCTTCTGTTTGCTCAATTGGCTCAGATTCATCCTCATCTAGAGATAAAATTGCATCGGTTGATGAATAATCGCCGAAAGATGTAGAGAAGCTAGAAACAAAGGAATCCTCAATAGTGTCTTCTTCTATATCTAAAAATGAAGGTGGTGGGTTTTCTGGAATAATGGGAGCGTCTATTTCGCTGGCATAGTTTATATCTATATCCCTCTCTGTCTCTATGGTGGGCATCTCAAATCCATTCTCAGTTTTGTTGCCCATGTCTATCTGTGGGGCAGAAATCTGAAAATATAAAGTATGTCTACTATAAGCGCGTTTTTCTCCTACTTTTCTCAAGAACAATTGTACTTGCTCGGTTTGGTAGTTGAATTGCCATTGTAGTGCTTGTTCTAACACTTCAAATACTTGCTCGGTATTAACGATCACCTCTGATGGATGTTCGGTTAAAACCATTAACTCATCATTTTTCATGGCGCATTTAACCTGGAATTCCTTTCTATCCGGCACTTGTGCCACCAGTCTTTCCTGCAAAATATTGCCTAAATGTTGTAAATCTTCTTGTTGAATTGTTGCTTTCATAAAGCGTTACCGCCACTCTTTCTATATAGTTTTGATTATCAAAGGGACTTTAGTTCGCAAATGGGAGACTAGAGATATAGAATCAGCTTCTACTACAAGGCTAGATTTGTCACGAAAAATACACTCAAGGGGTAATGATTTAGACTTCTATTTTTTTATACAGCTAGATGATCAATTAGACAATCCAATGGCAAAATAAATTTTTTAGTTAAGCAAACCCAACTTCTATAATTTTCAGTATGAGGTCAAATATTCAGATATAGCAGTATGCAGTTGAATGAGATATGAACTGAAAAACCAAAACATGGCTTACGCCACACTGTACTATCAAGCAGTAACGGTATTTCACTTCCTGTCTCCTGCCTTCTGGTATAGCATCAAAGAAAGCGCGTTGGACTTGTCAATACAAGGTGTGTCTCAATGGATTTATTGGAGTATCAAGTTAAAGAATGGTTCGGTAAAATTGGGATTCCTGTCTTACCATCTCAAAGAATAGATCATCCGACGGATTTAAAACGGTTGAAAATTCATTACCCCATTGTTCTGAAATCCCAAGTACAAGCGGGGGAAAGGGAAAAAGTTGGTGGAGTGAGAATTGTAGAAACTACAATTGATGCGATCGCTGCCGCACAGAATATATTTAATCTACCAATTTGGGGACAGTTGCCAGAGGTACTACTGGCAGAAGCCAAGTATGATGCTCAAGAGGAATTTTATCTGGCTGTAGTTTTAGATACTACCCTTTGTCGTCCTATTTTGTTGGGTTCTAAAGAAGCAAATATCGAATGGGAAACAGCAGGGGAAAAAATTCAACACGTAGTGGTTGAACAGGAATTTTCACCATTTTATGCCAGAAGGCTGGCCGTAAAAATGGGTTTACAGGGGACTTTAATCCAATCTGTGAGCGATATTATCGAGAAATTATACCAATTATTTGTGCAAAAAGATTTGGACTTGGTAGAGATTCATCCTTTAGGTGTAAACTCTACTGGTGAAGTCATGGCACTTAATGGTAAAGTTAGGGTCAATGAACGAGCTATTAATCGTCATCCTGAAATAGCTGAGATGGCGGCCAGAATGATTGATCGTTGTCATAGTAATCAGCAAAAAAATAGCTTGTTAGGTAATGGTGATAGTTTAGAAATGCAGGGGAAAATTGCTATTTTAGGCAATGGCAAAGGTTCTGTATTAACAACATTGGATGCAGTTGCTAATGCTGGGGGTAAACCTGGTAAATGTATTAATTTACGTCATTCTTTTATGAGTGATACTAGGACGACTACCTTTAGCGATCGCCTGATCAGCAGTTTAGAAACCTTAATGGAGGATCAGGATATTCAAGTGATTTTGATTAACTTTTTAGGCAATATTCCTCAAGTTAACCAACTCTCAGAAATTATTGCCAATTGTGTCCAATTAGACAATAGCAAAATTGCATCCCAGTCATCAGCTACCAATGGTAATCATAATCAACAAGATGCTCATTTACCTAAGTTAGTCCTACGTTTAGCCGGTTCAGAATTTAATCATACCAGAGAATATCTAGCCAACCTCTCTACTTCTAATCAATCTCTTATAGTTGTAGAAAATTTAGATGAGGCAGTTAAACAAGCAGTACGTTTAGCTAAGTTACCTGTAGTTAAGAAAAGGAACAGGCAATAGGCAATAGCTATGATTAACTACCAATTACCAATTACCAATTACCCATTAAAAATATTCTATTATTTTCGTATTTGTTATGAACTTAACGCCAGAAAGTAAGGTTTTAATCCAGGGGTTTTTTGAATTTATATCAGCAACTCATATTGCACAAATGCAAGCCTATGGGACGAATTTAGTAGCAGGTGTTAATCCTGGATTTGGTGGACAAACCATATATAATCTGCCAGTATTTAATTTAGTCGAGGAGGTTGTGGCTAAATTTGGACAAATTGATACAACTATTATTTGTGTTCAACCTTATCAAGTTTTGGATGCAGCTTTAGAAGCGATCGCCGCCAATATCCCACAAATTATTATCATTAGTGCAGGTGTACCACCATTGGATATGGTGCAGTTACTTCGCAAAACAGAAACTTGTGAAACTTTAATTATTGGCCCCAACAGTCCCGGAATTATCGTCCCTGGTAAAATTCTCCTTGGCACTCAACCCAGTGAATTTTATATACCTGGTTCTGTAGGCATTGTCAGCCGTAGTAGTACCCTCACTTATGAGGTAGCTTGGGAACTGACAAAAATGGGTTTAGGACAGTCAATAAGTGTTAGTATTGGTAGTGATGCTATTGTTGGTTCTTCATTCCTGCAATGGCTGCAAATCCTCGACGAAGATGAGACCACAGAAGCAATAGTTTTAATTGGCCAACCTGGTGGAGAAAGTGAAGAAGTAGCAGCGAAATACATTACTGAAGCCATTGATAAACCTGTAATTGCCTATATTGCCGGTAGACACGCACCAACAGTGCAAACTTGGCAACAAACAGGCACTTTAGCAACTGTCATCGGACGTTCAGCTAATTTTGGCACAGCAGAAAGTAAATTAGCTGCTTTTGAGTCTGCAAAAATTCCTGTCGCTGATAGTCCATCTCAAATTCCCCAATTGCTAAACAATATGCTTATGAAGAATTAAATGTGAACGGTAGAATATTGAGTCTGTGAATGTAGAATCCCCGTGTCTTTAGACCGGGGATTGTCAAAAATGTTAATTTACTATACTAAGTGCAGTAGATCCGATCAAAATAAGTGTGCGGAATGTGGGTTAAACTATCCTAAATTTATGTTTTATATAATTAAGTATGAGTGAAAACTTATTTAGTGTAGAAAATCTCCGCGTAGCTTATCCCCAACCCAATGAAGAAGCAATAACTTGGGCGGTTGATGATGTATCTTTTACACTCCAACCAGGAGAAAAAATGGGCTTGGTGGGAGAGTCTGGTTGTGGCAAATCTACCATTGGAAGGGCGATTATGCGTTTGTTACCTGCCTCTAGTTGTGTGGAAGGTAAAGTAATTTTTCAGGGAGATTCAGTATTAGATTTAACTGCATCTGAGATGCGGAAATTTCGTGGTGAAGTAGTAGCTTTGATCTTTCAAGATCCTATGACACGATTAGATCCATTAATGACAATTGGGGATCATTGTTTAGAAACCTTAGCAGCGCATTCACCGGAATTATCGAAACAGCAAGCTAAGGAAAAAGCTTTAGGAACTTTAGCAAAGGTGAAAATTCCTGCAAGTCGCTGGAGTCAATATCCCCATGAGTTTAGCGGAGGAATGCGTCAACGGGTTGCTATTGCCCTGGCTTTACTGCTGAATCCTAAATTAATTGTTGCCGATGAACCTACGACTAGCTTAGATGTTACCGTTTCTGCCCAAATTTTACAAGAATTAACGCGATTGTGTGCAGAGGACAACATGGGATTATTATTAATTTCCCATGATTTGGCAATGGTAGCGGAATATTGCGATCGCATTGGTGTGATGTATCAAGGCAAAATGGTAGAAATGGGTCAAACCGAAACGGTATTTGCACATCCCCAACATGAATATACCCAATCTTTATTAAAAGCAGCTTTACATATTCAACAGGAAGAGGGAAAAGAAAAGGAAGAACAGGAAATAGTAAGTCAAGAAAATCCGATTCTAAAAATTACCGAACTCAAACAACACTATACCATAGAACCGAATTTTATTGAACGGCTATTTAAAGGTGAAGGACAAACCATTAAAGCTGTAGATGGGATTAATTTAGAATTATATCCAGGGGAAATATTAGGATTGGTGGGAGAGTCTGGTTGTGGTAAAAGCACACTTTCGAGAACTATCTTACAATTAATTAGTCCCACATCGGGAAAAGTTGAATTTTTAGGACAGGAGTTAACCAGTTTATCCCGGCAACAAATCCGTTCTTCTCGTAGACAAATCCAAATGATATTTCAAGATCCCCATGCTTGTTTGAATCCTGCCATGACCGTCGGACAAAGTATAGGTGATCCCTTATTAATTCACAACTTAGCTAATAGAGAAACAGCCAAAGAACAGGTTTTATGGATGTTAGAAAAAGTGGGATTAACACCGGCAGAAATATATTATCACCGTTATCCTTCAGACTTATCAGGAGGGCAACAACAACGGGTTGCTATTGCACGGGCTTTAATTACCCGTCCTAAATTAATAATATGTGATGAACCTGTAAGTATGTTAGATGCAAGTGTGCAATCACAAGTTTTAGATTTAATGTTGCAACTAAAAGATGAATTTGAATTAACCTATTTATTCATTACCCATGATTTATGGTTAGCAAGATTTTTGTGCGATCGCATCGCTGTCATGAATGGCGGTAAAATAGTTGAATTAGGACAGACTAAACAAATTTTTGCCCATCCCCAACATCCCTACACCCAAACCCTCCTCGCTGCTGCCCCTTTATTGGCAAAAGCTTAATATGAGTTGTAATTGTAGGGGTTTAGCATTGCTAAACCCCTGTATTAGTCTGAACTAAAAAAGTGCTTCCCTATCATCCCCAAAATACTTCCAGAAAAAAGCGCAAAAAAGAGTATGAAGTGGTTGACAACAGATTTTAAATTTGTTATAATAATCCTGATAAGGAAGAACTATCTTGTGTGAAATATATTTAATGTCTAAAAATCAACCTGTAAACCCTTATAAAAATAAGACCTATTCCGCAGATAAATGGCAAGAGAGGATAGCACAAATAGCATATCGCTTTAATCGCCAATATGAAAATCAGAAATTTGAATTACCTGATGAAGTTCAAGAAATGCCAATATATAAAGAATGGAAAAATGGTAGTTTAACTCAGAGAATAGTTTCACCCTTTTGGGAAATTGCCCCACCGCAAAAAAACTGGCATTGTTTAGATATTGGCTGTGGTGTTAGCTTTTTAATCTATCCTTGGCGAGATTGGCAAGCATTTTTTTATGGTCAAGAAATTAGTAATATAGCTAAAGATACTTTAAATTCTCGTGGTTCACAATTAAATTCAAAATTATTTAAAGGTGTAGAATTAGGCGCGGCACATCATTTGAATTATCCTTCAGAACAGTTTGATTTAGTTATAGCTACAGGATTTAGTTGCTATTTCCCCCTAGAATATTGGCAATCTGTTTTAGGTGAAGTCAAACGAGTATTAAAACCAGGTGGACATTTTGTATTTGATATTCTTAATTCCCAACAACTTTTAGTAGAAGATTGGGCAGTTTTAGAAACCTATTTAGGTGCAGAAGTATTTCTAGAAACCCCATCAGATTGGGAAAAAACCATCAAAGCTGGAGGTGCTAAAATAGTCAAAAAGCAATTAGGAGAATTATTTGAATTATACAAAGTACGGTTTTGATAAATCAATCTTTATTAAAAATGCTCATAACTTTTGCGGCGACAGTGTATGATTTGTAAAGATTTTACCAGGAATTTTGCCCAAAAAACCCCAATGAATATTCGTCATGCCATAGAAACCGACTTACCCACCATTGTGGCCATTTACAATGCTGCTGTACCTAGCCGCATGGCTACGGCCGATTTAGAACCTGTATCCGTGGAAAGTCGTTTAGGATGGTTTAGAGGACGAGTACCCTCCCAGCGTCCCCTATGGGTGATAGAAACGAATGGGGTAATTGCTGGATGGTTGAGTTTTCAATCATTTTATGGTAGACCTGCTTACCATTCCACAGCAGAAATTAGTATTTATATTTCCCCTGATTTTCAAGGACGTGGTTTGGGTAAACAGCTTTTAGAAAAAGCTATTCAGGAAAGCCCCAAATTAGGTTTAAAGACTTTAGTTGGTTTTATTTTTGCTCATAATCAACCCAGTTTAAAGTTATTTACCTGTTTTGGGTTTCAAACTTGGGGAAATTTACCAAAAATTGGAGATTTGGACGGAGTGGAAAGAGATTTAATGATTTTGGGTTTGCGTGTAATTTAGGGACGTTCTGCCGGAACGTCTCTACAAGAGTCGGTTTCATTATCAATTGATGTCTCTAAGTCTATAATATTTTAGTCACTTATATACTATATTATAATGTAATATAACCTACTTTTTCATGGATTCGCTAATACACGAATAAAATACACTTATTCGACTCATGAGACAATATACTAAACTAAAATAAGGGAAAAATTAAAAAATCAATCCCCCTCGATTTGGCGTGAAGGTAACAAAGCGAAAATGAGACGTAAATCTTATAATACTAGCAGACCAACTAATAATCCCAAACCCTCTATTTTCCAATCTCCGATCTTTAACTTTGCCACCATTGCCCTTTTAGGAGGAGTATTGATTTTGGGAATTGGAATTGGTATTGCCTTTAGTTCAACTACCACATTAAGTTCATCAAACGTGGCTTCCCGTGAGTTCATTGATACCAGAGCGCCAAATCCTGAAATTTGCGTCCAGTATGGAGCGAGTGCTATGGTAATGGATGCCAGACTGTTTGTGACTCTTAACCCTTTTAATGTTTATGTCGCCCAACCTAATATCCGCCCTGGCTGTGTAATTCGCCAAAATAACTGGGCAATTTTAGAAAATAAAAAACTGGTTACATCAGATCAGGTACGGGAATGTAAAAACCGCCTGAATACCTTTGGCTTCACCGGTGATTTAAACAGTGAAAAGCCAGATATTAGATGTATTTATCAAAATGAATCGGCTCAAAACTTCTTCTTATCTCAACCTGGGGCAGTGGGAACTCCTCAAGATACGGAAAGATTTTAATTTTAAATTTGGTTGTCAGTTGGAAAAATCTTTCCCCTGCCCCCCTTGCCCCTGCCTATTACCTAATCACGGCCATTGAGGGCAATGAGCAACCGCAGGATAAAGATAAATAGGTTAATGTAGGTGAGATACATGGATAATGCTGCTGGTAGATACTCATTATCCCGATAAGTTCGGGGCAAGATGTAAAAATCAACTACCGATGCTCCAATAAAGAGAAATACACCTACACCAGAGATACCGATTTCTAACCAAGTGGGTGTGTAAACACCAAACAAAGCAAAAACAAATTGTACTAGACAAACAACCAATAAAGCTATCAGTCCTAAGCTCAAGGTTTTTGTTAAGGCCATGCCGTCTGCTTCGGAAAGGTTAGAACCAATTTTGCGAGCAGCAATGAAGGTAATGCCACAACTAATGGCAGCAATACCAATACCTTGAATCCCAACTTCTGGGGTTCTCAAAGCGACAAATACCAAGCCACTGAGGGTATATCCAGATAATAAGCTATAAATACCCAATAAAGGCAAGGCTACGGCTTTGTTACCGTTAGAGGCGACATTTTGAGCCACGAAAAACAAAATTAATTCAAGAACGATTGCACCTAAGAAGGTGGGAAAAAATAAGCCGGGGTTGTTGTGGATAATTCCCAAACCACCATAAGTTCCCAATGCTGTTAAGACAAGTCCACCTCCGACATAAGGCAGGGCTTTAGCGATAACATTGGGTCCGAGGAGTTCATTATTTCTCGCTTCCCGGAAAGCTTGACGAAAATTACTGGTATTACTCATATTTCATATCAAGTCTATTTCAATACCTATCATAATCTATTCAGAATTTTTCCATGGGTAGGGGTTGACCAAATTCAATAATGGGAATGTTGGGAAGATTGGTGCTTTTGTCTGGAGGTGTGGTTAGCATGGCGGGAGGAAGGGGTGAATTTTGAGTGAGGGCAGGGTTTTGATTATTGAGGGGTGGAACGGTGATCAGTGGTTGATCGGTGTTATTAATCAAATTGATGGACGGTGGGAGGGTATTAATCGGTGTGAGTAGGTAACTGGCGGTAGTGGGGGAAATATGAGGTTTGAATACCCAGCGCGTGGGGTTTTGGCGAGAGATGGGTTGCAGTTGTACTTGGTTGGGTTGGATCTGAGTACCTGGTAAGAGATCGAGAACTATGCGGGTAATATTGGCGTTAAGTTGGGAAATGCGGATTTTTTGAACTACACCGGCATATTCTTGTTGGGTGAGAACTCTACCTAATTTGGTGTTAGGTAAATCGAGAACCAGCCGTGGTGGTTGACGAAGGTAAAAATATTCAGGTTTGGCGATCGCTGAGAGATTAATTTCTAATTGCTGGGTTTTGGGGTTAAATTGCCAATTATCAAGTTGTGCCATTGGTTGGGCAAGACTGATATGAGGCGTAAAGGTGATAAAACTAACTCCGATAGATGCCAGAATTTGATAAGTTCTAGTTTTCATGATTAAAAATTGGCAAAATTTAGGAATTACTAATTATTTGTTGATGATTAATGGCGGGGAGGAGGGAAGTTAGGTGGGAGGTAACTTGACTATAACGACGGGTAATAAGTAGGGAAGAACGACATTGAATAGCGAGTTGATCTGTATATCTGCCTAGTGTTTGGCGTTCAATTCCCCAAACCCGGCTAGTACCGACGATGGTCAGATCCACGGTTTCTGAAGCTGCAACTACGGCTTGCATGGGTTCTGGGGAGGTGACGGTTTTGATTTGAATGCGATCGCGCACATTCTGTGGTAATTGTTCAATCATGGTGTTGAGTTCATAACTTAATTCATCTTGGACATGATTACCTGTAAATACCTGTAAAACTTGTAACATACAAGTATCCCGATTAAGTAACATTCTCAAAGCAATAATTAGAGCTAAATCGTCATGAATATTAGCAGAATAGGGAACTAATAAACTTTCTAACCGTTCGCCACCTTTATCTATAAAGACGGCCACATCTACCGGTGTGGTGCTAAGAATTTGCCCAACTCTCCCCCCTAAACGATTATTACTAAAAGCTGGACGATGCCAACCTACGAGAACTAAATCTGGTTGTTCAATTTCGGCGATCTGTGCGGTTTCTCTGGCCACATTGCTAGATATGCGAATTAGAGGATGGATATAGGAACGAGTGATGGGCGGTTCTAAGGTATTAATTAATTCTTCTAGTTTTTGGCGACGTTCGGCAATGAGACGATTAGCTTCGCTGGGAGTATTTTCAAAGCCATAGTTTTCTTCTAATTCAATTAAGCTAAGGGGATAAATAATTGCTGCTTGACGGTTATTGATAGCGATCGCTGTTGCTAACTGCAATAAACCTTTTTGGGTGCTGGGATTAGCAACCGGAATTAAAATTCGATATTGATTAATTTCTAGTTCTCGTATTTCTAGTGTGGGTTCTGGTTCTAGTTCTGGTTCTGGTTCTATTACATCTAATCTGATCAGGCGTTTAGGATATGTCCATTCCAGCAAAGGTGAAGTCATAAATGTTGTCACCAAAGCCATAATTACTAACATGGTAAACAGTAAGGGTGTAATTACGCCTAATTCTAAACCAATGTTTAAAACAATTAATTCAGTTAAACCACGAGTATTCATTAACCAACCGATGGCTGAAGCCTCTCGTTTTTCAATGCCACTTAGTCGCGCCGCTATATAAGCACCGCAAAATTTACCACCGATAGCTACTAATAAAATCAAGGCACACAATAGCCATAAATGGGGACGATTAAGTAAACCAATTTGTGTTTTTAAACCACTGTAAGCAAAGAAAATTGGTAGTAAAAATATGAGAACAAAATCCTCGGTTTTAATTGCTAATTCCCTCACTAATGCTTCATCTTTTGGCATTACTGCCCCTAATAGAAACGCCCCAAAAATGAGATGAATACCGATAAATTCAGTAATTAAAGCTGAGGAAACAACCCCCATATAAATGACAGCCAGAAGGAATTGACTCAACCGCCCGGCCCGGCGATGATGACGGCTCAAACGTTTCAGAAACCAGCGCCCGACTGTAAACATGAAGCCAATATAAACTGCACTGGCAATAATGGTGATCATAGCTTGTGAATCAATTCTCCCATGACGGGCTACAGCGATCGCTATTGCTAAAATACACCAAGCTGTTACATCATCTACCGCCGCACAAGTTAAGGCTAATGTCCCTAAACGAGTCCCTTGTAAATTATTTTCAGTGATAATTCTTGCCAGTACCGGAAAGGCAGTAATTGACATTGCCGCCCCTAAAAATAAAGCAAAGGGTATAAAATTGACATTGTTACTAGAAACTAGGGGATACAGCAAAAAAGACAACAAAAAGGCAGAAGCAAAAGGAACAATAATACTGAAATTGGAAATTAAAACTGCCGTTTTCAAGTTACCACTGAGATATTTGGGATTTAATTCTAAACCAATCAAAAACATGAAAAATATTAGCCCAATTTGCGATAAAACATTCAGAAAAGGCATTGTTTCTGGGGGAAATATACTAGCTGCTAAATTAGGCGCGATAAATCCAAATAATGATGGACCTAGCATAATTCCGGCGCAAATTTCGCCAATTACCAATGGTTGTTTAATCGCTTTGAATCCCAATCCCACAATCCGTGAGATGCCAATGACAATTAATACTTCAACTAGAACAAGAATAACAGTGTGCATAATTTCCTCATTAACGATTATCCCGGTTGACTAAGATAATTCTTGATCACCGTGTAAATTATCAACCTAGTTAGATAATTTTTCCACTATTTTTATTGAGTCAATATGTTAATTATTATTACCTTATTATCTACAATTGCTCAAAAAATCACAAGTAATTTATGGGTTAAACTGCCAATAACTTGAAAATCAGGCAGAATAAAAGTAATATCCACAATAATACAGCATCTCAATTGATGAATAACAAAATATCTCCTTAAAAAACATAATTATAAACCATAAATACCGAAAACATACTGTAGCTAAGACAGGCAAAAATAATTTTAGTTATAATTGCCATACTCATTTAGGTATCACCGATAATACCAGCAATAAAATTAATGATCAGGTTACAATATCACTAAAAATACTAAGCTAATACGCAGTTAAATTTGATTTAGCTATAGTATTGCCTCTTGCCTCTTACCTGTTCCCTGTCACCTTGTCTCAGGCAAAAATTTAAAGGGGTGACAGCTTATCAATTAGCCCCAGTCTGGGAAAGAATTGATATTTGTAGTCAAAAACTTGTAAATATGGCGTTAAATTTTGTTAAGATTATATACGGCGTTAGCTTTGCCCCTCTGTCCCCTACTCACGAGACGCTTCATGCTGCGATTAGAACATATCAGTAAAATTTATCCTACAGGCGAAGTTCTTAAAGATATCAACTGGGAAGTCAAACCAGGTGATCGAATTGGTTTAGTTGGTGTTAATGGTGCAGGAAAGTCCACCCAGTTAAAAATTATCTCTGGGGAAATTGAACCCACTGCGGGGGAAATTATTCGTCCCTCAAGTTTACACATAGCTTATCTTAACCAAGAATTTGAGGTTGACCCTACCCGTACAGTCCGAGAAGAATTTTGGACTGTATTTAAAGAAGCTAACGAAGTACAGATGGCCTTATCTCGCATTCCCCATGAGATGGAAAAGGCTAATCCAGAAGAGTTAGATGAACTTATACATCAATTAGACCGATTGCAGCGTCAGTTTGAAGCTTTAGATGGATATGGTTTAGATGCTCGCATCGGTAAGATATTACCAGAGATGGGATTTCAACTAGAAGATGGCGATCGCTTAGTTAGCGCCTTCTCCGGTGGTTGGCAAATGCGGATGAGTTTAGGGAAAATTCTCCTGCAAAAACCCGACTTATTACTACTGGATGAACCAACAAACCACTTAGATTTAGAAACCATTGAATGGTTAGAAAATTACCTCAGAGGTTTAACTACCCCCATGGTGATAGTCTCCCATGACCGGGAATTTCTAGATCGTCTTTGTAACCAAATCGTCGAAACAGAACGGGGAGTTTCTACCTCTTACCTCGGCAATTATTCATCCTACCTCCAACAAAAAGCCGAAAATCAATCAGCACAACTCAACGCTTACGAACGCCAACAAAAGGAACTAGAAAAACAACAAGCATTTGTAGATAAATTCCGTGCTAGTGCTACCAGAAGTACCCAGGCAAAAAGTAGGGAAAAACTACTAGATAAAATTGAACGGATCGAAGCACCAGTAGGCGGAGTCAGAACCCTACATTTCCGTTTTCCCGATGCCACTCGTAGCGGTAGAGAGGTAGTAGAAATTAAGGATTTAACCCATATTTATGGGGATAAAATTCTGTTTCTATCTGCCAATCTCTTAGTCGAAAGAGGTGATAGAATTGCTTTCTTGGGTCCTAATGGTGCGGGTAAATCTACACTGTTAAAAATCATCATGGGTGTTGAACCACCCACAGAAGGAATCGTCAAGTTAGGAGATCATAACGTTATTCCCGGTTACTTCGAGCAAAACCAAGCCGAAGCCCTAGATTTAAACAAAACTGTCATGGAAACCATTCATGATGAAGTTCCCGACTGGACAAACGAAGAAGTCCGCACATTGTTGGGAAGATTCTTATTTACTGGTGATATGGTATTTAAAAAAGTTGGGGCATTAAGTGGAGGAGAAAAAGCTCGGTTAGCACTAGCAAAAATGCTATTAGTGCCAGCAAATCTAATCATCCTAGATGAGCCTACAAATCACCTAGATATTCCAGCCAAGGAAATGATGGAAGAGGCTTTACAAAATTATGATGGTACAGCCATTGTAGTTTCCCATGACCGTTATTTTATCTCCCAAGTAGCTAACAAAATCGTTGAAATTCGTGATGGTGAATTCCGCGTTTATTTAGGAGATTACCACTACTATTTGGATAAAATAGCCGAAGAGAAAGAACAAGCAAGATTAGCTGCCATAGAAGCTGAAAAAGCTGCAAAAAAAGCCGCAAAAGCCGCCAAGGCTGGCGCAAAACGCAAATAATTCAGTAAATAGAATCTCTTCAAGAGGCGGGATTTACCCGCCTTTTTTATTGTATTGATCCTATTCCGCTTCGCTACAATAACCCGCTCTAATCCCTACCATAACATGGGTACATTGAGGGTAGGGACTGCCGCGAGAAGTTCAAATATTTGCACAAAGGAAAATATAGAAATCCACAACTTTATAACCTAACATCAACCACAAGATGTTAAATCTAGTAACGTTGAATAGTGAAAAAACAACGTGAAAGCACAAGTATTTAGAGGCGTAAATCGCCTATCCTACGAAGAAGTACCAGTTCCCACCCTAGAAGCAGATGAAGTTTTGGTACAGGTGCGGGTTGTAGGTTTGTGTCAGTCAGATATTAAAAAGATTCGTTATCCTTTGTATGAACCGCCAAGGATATTTGGTCATGAAACGGCGGGAACTATTGCTGCTGTTGGTTCGCAGGTGCAAGGATGGCAAGTAGGACAACGGGTAGCGGTAATGCACCATATCCCATGTATGCGTTGCGCTTACTGCTTGAATGATAATTTCTCGATGTGTGATGTTTATAAAAATATCTCTACTACCGCAGGTTTTAACGCCAGTGGTGGCGGTTTTGCGGAGTATGTGAAAGTTCCAGGCCACATTGTCCAAAATGGAGGTTTAATTCCTATCCCTGATGATATCAGTTTTGAAGAGGCGAGTTTTGTCGAACCTACTAATTGCTGTTTAAAGGCAGTAAAAAAAGCCCAAATTGCACCGGGACAAACTGTATTAGTAACTGGTGCGGGGCCAATTGGGTTAATGTTTATGATGTTGGTGAAGTCTTTTGGGGCGAAAGCGATCGCTACTGACCTTTTACCGTCTAGAATTGAAAAAGCTCTGGAAGTAGGAGCAGAAGCAGCTTTTGATGCTCGTGATCCTGAGTTACCCACTAAAATTCAAGCTTTAACTGGGGGAATGGGTGTAGATGTCACCTTGTTAGCTGTTCCCAGTGATAAAGCATTTTTCCAAGCTTTAGACTGTACCCGCAAAGGTGGAAAAATCCTCTTCTTTGCAGAGTTCCCAGACGAGTTGACAATTCCCATTAACCCCAATATTCTCTACCGTCGGGAAATAGACCTCATGGGCAGTTATAGCTCATCCTACCGGTTACAAAGCTTATCTGCGGACATTGTATTTAATCGCCGCATTGATGTGAAAGCCCTAATTAGCGATCGCTATCCTTTACAAGATCTATCGCAAGCCGTAGACCAAGCGATCGCCCCCACGGCGGAAACTTACAAAATTTTAATTTATCCGTAATGGAGCAGGGGAGAGGGGGAAAGAATTTATTAAGTTTTATATCATTTCTTGATTTTGTAGTTTAAACTACAGATTTTTGTGTTGTCATCTAAAATGAGTAATTAGACAAAAATATTTACAGTCATTGCGAGGGAAGGGAAGCAATCACAACCATTGGAATTGCTTAATTTCACTTTGTTCCATACAGCTAACGCGACGCTTCGCCAATGCAAAAATATTATGTAATTAATTCTGTTTTATTGCTTACAAGCGGCATAGAAGAAGTTTAATCACATTAATCATATTAATTTAAAAATCTGTAGTTTAAACTACAGATTTTTGTGTTAACATCAAGTTGCAGGAAGTAGGGAATTATTTCTTAGTAAATAAATACAGGAGGGTAGTATCATGTCCATTCAAGAAAAAGCTCGCCAATTGATGGTTCGTCAACATCATCAAGCTAAGAACCGCCAACAATCCATGTTGATGCGGGCAGCACAAGAACTTGGTTTGCATGAAGAAATATCTCACTACTGGAATCCCATTCAAGGTAAGATGGATGCCACGACTCAAACGCTTTATGGACGTAGCCAAGCGACTATGAGTTAAGTGAAAAAGAAAGCCACCCCAGAGGGTGGCTAAAAAACTTACTACTTTTATTACTTCTTAGACATCTATTGAAAATTAGATATGCCTTATCCAATTGTGGAGGCGTTCCATAGAATGTCTCTACAATTTTTGCCATCAGATGTCTATTGCAATTAGCAATCGTAATATAAGAAGAATTCGTAAGGATGTGGACGCAATTGCATTTGCTTAACTTCGTTAGCAACCTTGTAGTCAATCCAATTTTCGATAAAGTCTTCAGAGAAAACGCCACCTTCAGTTAAGAATGCGTGATCATTTTCCAAGGCTTCCAAAGCTAATTCTAAAGAACCAGGAGTAGAGGGGATCTTAGACAATTCTTCTGGAGAGAGTTCATAGATATTTTTATCTAAGGGTTCACCAGGATGAATTTTGTTTTTGATACCATCAATACCAGCGCAAAGCATAGCAGCAAAAGCTAAGTAAGGGTTAGAAGTAGCGTCTGGACAACGGAATTCTAGACGCTTGGCTTTGGGGTTGTCTCCAGAAAGAGGAATCCGCACAGAAGCAGAACGATTACCTTGGGAGTAAGCCAAGTTTACGGGTGCTTCATAACCGGGTACGAGGCGTTTGTAAGAGTTAGTGGTGGGGTTGGTGATTGCCAACAATGCTGGAGCGTGTTTGAGAATACCACCAATGTAGTAAAGTCCCATTTCACTCATGCCAGCGTACTTGTCACCTGCAAATAGAGGCTGACCATTTTTCCAAATGGATTGGTGACAGTGCATACCAGAACCGTTATCGCCAAAAATGGGTTTTGGCATGAAGGTGACGGTTTTGCCATATTTTCTAGCCACGTTTTTGATGACATATTTGTAGGTCATCAACCAGTCAGCAGCTTCGATTAATTTACCAAATCTAAAGCCAAGTTCGCACTGACCACCGGTAGCAACTTCATGGTGTTGTTTTTCAATGGGTACGCCACAATCTTTCATGATTAGCAGCATTTCCGTCCGCATATCTTGAAAGCTATCCGTTGGTGGAACTGGGAAGTAACCTTCTTTAACGCGGGTTTTGTAACCCAGGTTAGGACCTTCTTCTCTACCAGTATTCCAACGACCTTCTACGGAATCTACGTAGTAGTAACCAGAGTTGGTGGTTTGGTCGTAACGAACATCATCAAATACGAAAAATTCAGCTTCAGGACCAAAGAAAGCGGTGTCACCAAGTCCGGTAGAGGCTAGATAATCTATGGCTTTTTGGGCAATAACGCGGGGGCAACGATTATACCATTGGCCTGTGCGGGGTTCTTTAATACTACAAATAATACTTAGAGTCGGCTCTTTCATGAATGGGTCAATCCAAGCAGTATTGGGATCGAGTACCATTGTCATGTCAGATTCTTCGATACCTTTCCAACCCCGAATACTAGAACCATCGAAAGGTACGCCATCAGTGAATGAACTTTCATCAATCTGGTCTTGGTACATGGTCAAATGTTGCCAAGTTCCCAATGTATCAATGAATTTCAGATCAATCATCTGAATTTTCTCGTCTTGAATCTTCTTCAAGATTTCTTTTGCGGTTGTCATTTTTACTTTACTCCTGATGTAGCCAATTATCCAGTATAAACCTAAAGTCTGCTCAACCTCAAGCCGTTATCCTAACCCAAGTTGTCACACACTACCTGGAATATCCTAAATAGTTAACCTGACATGATTTTGTCATGTTTGTCACAGATTGCCTGGATTACAGGTTATGTTAACCTTTTTTTCTTAATCTGTCTCAAACCAGAAAATTCATGCTCAGGGGTCAACTTTGGCATAAAATCCTTAAATAGCAGATGGATAGTTTTGTGCCGGTAACTATTTTATGTGAGTTGGCACGGAATTTTGTGGGTGCTTTAGTAGCAACCAAATTAATATCAAACCATAAATAGCTAAATGATTGGGAGAAACAAGAATGCGTGATGCAGTTGCAACTTTAATTAAGAATTATGACGTAACCGGACGTTATTTTGACCGGAATGCTATTGATAGCCTCAAATCTTATTTTGATAGCGGTACTGCTAGAGTCCAAGCGGCCGCAGCAATTAATTCCAATGCTGCTGCAATTGTTAAACAAGCCGGTGCAAAGTTATTTGAAGAACTACCAGAATTAATTCGTCCTGGTGGTAATGCTTATACAACTCGGCGCTTTGCTGCTTGTTTACGGGATATGGATTATTACTTGCGCTATGCTACCTATGCCTTAGTTGCGGGTAATATGAATGTGCTTGATGAGCGTGTATTACAAGGACTCCGGGAAACTTACAATTCTTTAGGTGTACCCATTGGTTCAACTGTGCAAGGTGTCCAAATCATGAAGGGTATTGTTAAGGAACAGGTAGCGGCGGCTGGTATTACTGATACTGCCTTTGTTGATGAGCCTTTTGATCATATCACTCGTGAGTTGAGTGAGATTGATGTTTAATAGACCTGGCGATTAGAAATTGCCTCTATACAAATAAAGTTCTCATTGAGTGAGACTAAATTATTATCGCACTTTGACTTTTTTGGCAAGGTGCGTTTATTTTTTTTAATAATTGTCAGCATTAGGATTTTCAGGATTTAAAGAATTTTTTATGAGTTGACACTCCCCGTGTCTTTAGACCGGGGAGTGTCAAACAGATTAAATCCACAACACCTTAATACCTAATTCTCGGATCAACATAGGCGTTGAGAATATCAATCAAAATACTGGCGGTGACAACAATCGCCCCAAAAAAGACTAAAACTCCCTGTACTGTGGGATAATCCCGGTCAGAAATGGCTTGATATAAACGATTGGCTAAACCAGGCCAGGAAAAGGTGACTTCTGTTAAAATTGCCCCGCCCAATAGGGAAGCAAATGTTAATCCTAAAACGGTAATTACAGGAATTAAGGCATTCTTTAAGGCGTGGGAGACTAAAATTTTATTTTCCGGGATTCCTCGCGCCCTAGCGGCTTCTACATAATCGGATTTTAAGGTTTGTTTTAAATTAACTCTGACAATACGTTCAAAAATGCCACTGAGTAAAATTCCCAAGGTTAAACTTGGTAGGGCTAAATGATGTAAAGCTGTAAAAAACTGACTCAAATTACCAGTTAATAAACTATCAATTGTATATAAACCGGTGATAGTTGTTGGTGCGGGAAGATTAGGGGGAAAACGATTAGAATTAGGAAACCAACCTAATTGGACTGAGAAAAGTAATTGTAATAACATTCCCGCCCAAAACATGGGCAGTGCATAGGTAACAATCCCAAATAAACGCCCACCAATATCAAAACCTGTTCCGGGACGGGAAGCGGAAATAGTACCCACTAAAACGCCGCAAATTATGGCTACAGCCATACTAGCAAAGGCTAATTCTACTGTAGCTGGAAAATATTGACTAATGATTTCGCCGACATTTTGACCACGACTGGTTAGGGAAGTTCCTAAATCAAAACGCAGTAAATTACCTAAATAATTGAGATATTGTAACCAAATTGGTAAGTCTAAACCAAGCTGTTTTCTTAATTCTTCTTTGGCACTTTCTGGCGCACGTCCTCCCAGAATTGCATCGGCGGGATCTCCTGGTGTGGCTCTAAGTAAAAGAAAAACAATGGTAATAATAGTTAATAGTTGCAGTGGTGCAAATAGCAACCGAGAAACAATGTAATACTGTAAAGCTTTAGAACGGGACATATTTTATAGGAGTTCAGGAGTTCAGGAATTCAGGAGTTCAGGAGGCGGGGGCAGGTGTTCAGGAAGCAGCAATAAAGATTGATACCAATTTTGTATTTTTCTTACTTATCACCTGTCACCTGTCACCTGTCACCTATTTTCTACTTTTTAATTGTTTTATAAATCAGGTTTTGGGTAGGATCAAGGTTAACATTGGTTACGCCTTTTTGAGCAAAGATAAAATCTTTGTTTTGCCATAAGGGTATGTAGGGAACATCGGTTAAAACTTGGTTTTGAATGTCGGCAAATATCTTTTTCCGGGCTTCGGGATTTTGTTCTTTACGTTGTTGATCTATGAGTTTATTCATAGTTTCACTATAGTAAAATGACCCTTGGGTTTGACTACCGCCGGTTTGACAACCTGTGGCATCTGAACCTTTTTCACAGGCTAAAAATGGCTGAACGTAGTTATCTGGATCTAAAAAGTCTGGATACCAATTTAGTAAGGCACTGGGATATAAACCTTTGGAAATTTCTTTATAGAAAGTTGCACCTTCTACGGTTTTAACTTCTATTTGTAGAAGTCCATCCATTTTAGTATCAGCTAGAGATTTTAGGGTTTGTGCGACTAAACTACGAGTCATGGAACTGGCAGGATACCAAATTTGCACTTTAGCAGGATTTGCTTGAGAAAAACCAGCAGCAACTAAGGATTTTTTGGCTTCTTCAAATTTGCCATCACCATATTTATCTTTAAATAATGGTAAGGAAACATTGAAGGTTGTGGGAATTATGCTGTAAAGAGGATCAGCCTGTGATAATAATACCCGATTATTTAATAATTGCCGATCAATTAATGATGCGATCGCTTGTCTGACCTCGACTTTATCTAAAGGTTTTTGATTGCGATTTAAGGCCATCAAACTAATTACACTACCTTGGGCAGAAATAGCTTGCCAATCTCCTTTTTTAGCACTTGCTTCTAAACTCTGAATTTGATCCGGTTGTAAGGATAGATAAGCTACATCTATTGCCCCAGTTTTAAAAGCATTAAACAAATTCACTGGACTGGTTTGAATTTGCACATTTACGCCTTTATTTGTGGGTTTTTCTCCCCAATATTTATCAAAGATATCAAATCTTAAAGAATCTGTTCCATACTTTGCTAATTTGTAGGGGCCTGTGCCAACAAAACTATTAGCAACAAATTTACCTGCCCCAATTTGATAAGCTTTGGGTGAAACTGCACACACTCCGGAAAATGCTAATAGAGAAGGAAAAGCTGCAAAGGGTTTTTTCAGTTTAATTGTTAATTCATATTCTCCCGTTGCTTTCACTGAAGCTACGGTATCGGAAAGTAAGAAAGAGGGTTTGCCTTTGTTTTCAATAAAGCGTTGAATACTAAATTCCATTGCTTTGGCATTGAAAGGAGTATCATCATGAAAGACTACGCCTTTACGAATGGGAATAGTATAGGTTAAACCATCTGTACTGACTTTTGGTAATTCTGTGGCTAATTGTGGTTTAATTTCTGTACTGCCAGGTTCGTAAGTGTACAGGCGATCGCTCATATTAAATACTAAACTTAAAGATCCCAATTCATAAGCATCAGCAGGATCAAGAGTTCTTGGCTTTTCCGTTGTTCCGATGGTAATCCGATTATCACCCGCAACAGTATTTACAGCACCTGGAGAGGGTGTATTTGCTTGTTGTTTAGGAGTACAACTAATGACCAATAATAGACATAAACAGAATAAGGATAGATACTTTGCTGTCCTACCCCACTGTTTCATTAACAAGGAACACCAGGTTATCATTATGAAAATCTTTTTAATCAGCGATGGATAATTATACTATATATGTGTTTCTTGTGCCGATATTTTCATCATAAATGTAAGAAGGTGAGGTAATAAGATCACCGACTTCTTTTATTGATTGTGTCCATAATATAAATTGATCACAGAAGTCGGGGATCTGAACTCAAGATAGATTATGATATTTTTAGTAAAAATCCTGATCAAAACATCAAATAAATTATGGTTTTAACAGCTTCTACAATGTTGCCTTTAGGCACTAAAGCCCCAAATTTTCATCTACCAGAAGTAGTAACTGGAAAAATAATTTCTCTGGATAATTTTGCCGATAAAAAAGCCTTACTTGTGATGTTTATTTGTCGTCATTGTCCATTTGTTAAACATATTCAACAGGAATTAACCAGATTAGACCAAGATTATAGCAATAGCAATTTAGGAATTATTGCCATTAGTGCCAATGATGCTAAAAATTACCCCAATGATGCCCCAGAATCATTAAAGGAAATGTGTATAGAAATGGGGTTTGATTTTCCTTTTTGTTACGATGAAACCCAAGAAACGGCAAAAGCCTATACCGCCGCTTGTACACCTGATTTCTTTTTATTTGATAGTGACAGAAAACTCGTTTATCGTGGTCAATTAGATGATAGTCGTCCTAGCAATGAACAACCCGTCACAGGCAAAGATTTAAGGGCAGCTATTACCGCAGTTTTGAATAATCAACCTGTGACAAGTGAACAAAAGCCGAGTATTGGTTGCAATATTAAATGGAAACCAGGAAACGAACCTAATTATTAAGTAATGGGTAATTGGTGCAGCATAAGACAGGAGGTGAAATACCCATATCCCCGACTTCTTTTATTTATTGTCTCCAGAAATTATAAATTGATCACAGAAGTCGGGGATCTTATCACCTCAGATGAATTCTTCCCTCTTTAATGTTGAATTTCCAAGTTGAGAATATAACGCCCTAATTGTAATGTTGCTGACCAAAGTTCATATTCTAGGCGTAAATGTTCTGGTAGAGGATGACCACTAATAGTAAAACTTTTGGTAAAATTACGTAAACGAATCGGTTGTTGTGGTTCTAAAGATTCATGAGGCAACCAAAAACGACTGAGGCCATAAACTCCTTTTTCCCAAAAATGACGATAACTCACCTGGGCATTGCCTTGCATGGTCATACTCACCCGATAGGGGGAAATTTCTAACCATAAAACTCTGGGACTACTAGGAGTTACAAAATTCTTTTGTGGTGGGGAAATACTATCTTCGGAATGTAAATAAGTTCCGAATTCACAGCTAATGAGGGGTGGTGCAGTTAATACTACATGAAATTTATCTGTATCTTTTTGATACAAAGTGGCAGCGGTTTCTACTACTGACCAAACTGGTAAGTCAGTGGAAATCATTGATAAACATACGGGTTTGCGGTGGTGAGTTAGCATGGGAACGTAAGGAATTAAATATTGAATAATAAAATTGTTAGGGGGGCTTAAACTAATAGACTTCTTTAGGACTTACACACGAAGTAATCAAAAACTGAATCTTTTTGTAGGGGTAATTCATGAATTACCCCTACTCTTTTGGTATTTTGCGTAAGTCCTGTTTTTGATAGAGTGAGAATTTTTGCTTAATTTTATGTGTTTTTACTTATCCTTTGAGGTTACGGCTGACATCTAGGGAATAGAAAACTAGATAAAAATTTATGCAAGATGTCTCAATAAATAGTAAAACCTGTTTTACACTAACCAAATATTTTGATTTGTTAATATCAAAAAAATTTAATTAGCTATTAGCTATGATTATTATCTATCTTGGATGAGCATTATCAATTATAATACGGCATTGGTAAAGATTAAAAAATACTAAAATTATATTATGTTTGTTTGCATATTTACATTTTGCATCTTGTCAATAAGAGTAGGGTAGGGGTTGCTTACCGTAGCAAATCATCTCAAACTGTTTTTATTTTTCATTAGCAAAATTGTAGCAGCCATACCAATGTAGTACAGCTAACCAGACCACAGATAATAAACCTGCAAGACTCAAAGTTAAACCAGTAAAGGGAATTAAAAACCCAAATACGGGTAAGACAACACCAACAAGAGTACAAATAATTGCGGCTAGAGAAAGACGGCGATTTGTACCTAAAGGATAGATTAAAATTAGTAAAACTAAGGAAATTATTAGCCAAGCTAATTCGGCATTTATTACCCGTGTCATATAGGTTAAAGTTAATAAACAGGCAAAGAAAATTCCGCCGACAATAGCCACATTGTTTAAAGTGATTGGTAGAGATAAGTACAACAGTAATATCCACCATAAAAACAAAGCTGGTGCTAACAACAATAATCGGGGAATAATGCCAGTTTTGCCAATTGGTTTAGTGCTGGTAAAGACACCAAAGGGATTTTTAACAGAAACATTATCGGCAAATATCCAAGTAAATTGGGTACTTTGATCATCAACTTTGATATTATTAGGTATAATCCCACTGGCAAAATCGGCATTATTAAAATTAGCAATAGCGACCAGACGGAAATTAGAAAGTAATTGATTGGTAGCACTATAAACCCAACGGGGGCCACCTTGTGCTTGATAGGTAACTTTAAAAGTGGTTGTTTGTCCTGGTGCGAGAGTGAAGGGAAAACTATAATTATCGGGATTAGTTTGTTTTAAAATTGTTCCATCTCTTTCTACTTTGTAACTAGCTAGGAGGGAATAACCATTGGGTGGTGGTACATCAAAGAAAAAGTTATTAATATCATTTAATTGGTTAATAACTTTATAATCTGCGGTGTATTCTGTTTGATAAATTGAACTACGATTTTGGACATCTACACTTTGATTAATTTTGACTTGAATTTGTGAACCGGCTAAAGTTAAGTAATTAGTGATTTTTTGTTTATCGTTGACTTTAACTATTTTGCCATTAACTTGGGTGGTATAAATATAGGGTTGTTCGGTGATGTAGCGAACTTGGGGGGCAATTTGTTCTAGTTTATCACCGGCGACACTAGCAGCAACTTGGGCAACTTTGGCCTGTTCCCAATAATGGTAACGATTACTTAATGTTGAACATAGAAAAAAGCCAGAGACTACTAAAATTAAAATTAAGGCTAAATGTTGTAATCCTTGTAATAATTGAGAGTAACGAATAGACCAGTTACCAAAAAAAACTGCCTGTTCTGTGGGATATTTTCGCAAGGAAAAACTAATGAGGGCAATTGCCACACCCACAGCTAAAATTAAAAAGACTAATAATAATGAACCTTGCAGTAATTGAGTCCCAAATTGTATTAATTCTTGGGGATGGGTTAAATCTGGTAAACCGGGAATACCTTTTGCGTCAACAGACATAAATAGATATGTGGGTAATTTTTATATTCTGACTGATGTAAGATGGGAAAAGTTGCTATATAATTACTTAGTGATATAGTTTATTGGTAAGTATTCAGCTATAGCACTTGTTTCCAGATCCCCGACTTCTAAGATAGATTTATCCTTTCCGAATACAATCAATCGAAGAAGTCGGGGATCTTATCACCTCACCTGAATCCTTGCGTTTATTGATATATTATCAGTAATTTTGTTTTCCTGTTCCCACTTCTGAGAAATAATCAAAAAATATGGCGATCGCGATTGATTTTGGTACAAGTAACACAGTTATAACTCGTTGGAATCCGGTAACGCAACAAGCAGAAACTCTGAATTTACCGGGTTTATCTACACAACAATTTCTGAATCCTCCCCTAATTCCTAGTTTAGTGTATGTAGAAAATGCCAGTCTGGGTAAAATTATAGCTGGTCAAGGGGTGCGCGATCGCGGTTTAGATACAAAAACTGATGCCAGATTTTTCCGCAGTTTTAAACGGGGAATTGGTGCAGATATTCAGGGTTTTTTACCGGAATTGGATGGCAAAGAAATCACTTTTGAACAAGTGGGAAAATGGTTTTTAACAAAGGTAATTGCAGAATTAGCACCCCTAGAAGGGGGAATAGATTCCTTAATTTTAACTGCACCAGTAGATAGTTTTGAAGCCTATCGTTATTGGTTAGGGAAAGTTTGTCAATCATTGCCTGTAGAACAGATCCGAATGTTAGATGAACCTACTGCTGCTGCTTTGGGTTATGGTTCCACAGATCCGGGAACTTTGCTAGTAATAGATTTTGGTGGGGGAACTTTAGATTTATCTTTGGTAAGTTTAGATCAAGGTACACAAGAGAAAACTAAACCCCTGGGATTTTTGCTGAAATGGGGTAATAAAAATCTGGGTGAAGATTCTAAACAAAAAATCAAAACAGCCCGGGTATTAGCCAAAGCCGGGCAAAATCTAGGGGGAACTGATATTGATAATTGGATAGTAGATTATTTTGCTAAAACCCAAGGATTACCCATAAGTTCCCTCACCACAAGATTAGCAGAACGGGTAAAAATTCAATTATCTAGTCAAGAAAAAGCCAGTGAGGTTTATTTTAATGATCAAACTTTTGAAAGTTATGAAATGGATTTAGATAGACAGACTTTTGAAAATATTTTAAAGGAAAATGGATTTTTTGATCAACTCCATAATGTGATGATGACCCTATTACAACAAGGGCGACGCTACGGTATAGAAATTGATGATATTAATACAGTTTTATTGGTTGGTGGTACAGTGCAATCACCAGTGGTGCAGACATGGATAGAACAATATTTTGAACCGGAAAAAATCCGTCGTCAATTGCCTTTTGAAGCCATCGCCCACGGTGCGTTACAAATTACCCAAGGTATGGAAATAAAAGATTATCTTTATCATAGCTATGGGGTGCGTTATTGGGATCGTCGTCATCAACGTCATAGTTGGCATCCTATTATTAAAACCGGACAACCTTACCCCATGAGTCAACCTGTAGAATTAGTTTTGGGTGCTTCTATGGAAAATCAACCAAGTATTGAATTAATTATTGGGGAATTAGGAATGGAAACTGGGGGAACAGAGGTATATTTTGATGGCGATCGCCTAATTACTCGTCAATTAGATAGTCGTGCTACTATCGTTAAACCTCTCAATGATACAGCAGAAGCTAGTAAAATTGCTAAACTTTCACCTCCAGGTTTTCCGGGAAGCGATCGCATTAAAGTCCAGTTTCAAGTTGATGAACAACGGTTTTTAAGAATTACGATTGAGGATTTATTAACAAATAATACATTAGTAGAAAATAAACTTGTCGCCCAGTTGAGTTAAAAATGAACAGATTAACAGATCCCCGACTTCTTCAAGAAGGGGGATCTAAACCTCAAAATTTACCTGATCATATAAATCACTCAAAGTCATCTGAAAATCCATTGTTTCCAAGGTCAAAATATCAGATTCAGATTGTAATTCTGTGAAAATCCATTTACTATCATTGGTTTTCACATATTGCATAACATGATATTGATATTGATTAATTAAAATATATTCTTTAAATTCAGGTATGGAACGGTAATACATGAATTTATCACTTTGATCATAATTGCTAGTTGATTTTGATAAAACTTCAGCAATTAATAAAGGATTCATCACTGTAGTTTTACTTGCATCTGTGTAAATAGGTTCTCCGGAAATCACCATCACATCAGGATATGTATATTGCCGATAATGGGGTATCCATAACCGCACATCACCAATATAAACATCATAACTTTTCTTTTTTAAGGCAAACTTCAGATTAGCAGCAAAGTTTAGGGCTATTTTATTATGATTTGTTGTCCCTCCAGTCATAGCTATAATTTCTCCATCTCGGTATTCGCTTTTAGAGTCTGCTTTTTCTTCTAGTTCTAAATATTCTTCTGGAGTATAGTACGGTGTTTGTGTAAGCATAATATCAACCAAAAGTTAATGATACTGTTTCTAGTCCATAATATCAACCAAAAGTAGGGTGTGTTAGCGACAGCGTAACGCACCAAACTTTTAATAATGGTGAGTGAGGATAAAATTCATAACCCACCCTACCTTGTGATTATACTACTTTTTGAATTGCTGTTTCTGGTCCGACTAGAGATACATAAGGTGCTTGTAAATATTTACAAGCTGCTGTCATAGAATCAGTTGCAGTGACATTATTAATTAATTCAGAAAATTGTTGATCAAATTCAATTCCTAAACCTAAAATTTCATACCAACCATATATTTGGGCAATATTTCCATTGGTTTGTTTACCTAAGGCATATTGACCAATAATTTTATTTTTAGCAGTTTGTAAATCTGCTGCTGAAAGTGGTTGATTAGATAGTAATTCTACCTCCTGGCGTAGTCCATTCATCGCAATTTTAGTATTTTCTGGTGCTGTGCCAATATAAACTACAAAAGAAGCGGGGAAAAGTCGAGTAGAATAAATAGCAGAGACATCATAAGCTAAACCTTGCTTTTCTCGTAATTCCACAAATAAACGACTGGAAAGACCATTACCTAAATAAGTTGCTAGTAATTTTAAAGCGGCATATTCTGGATGGTTAACTGATACACCTAAATAACCTAACATAATAATTGATTGTTGAGTATTTAAAGGTTTCAGACAAGATTGGGGTGATACAGTAATAGATGGTAAATTCAGAGTAGGTTTAGTTGTAGTAGGTATTTGCCAATCACCAAAAATGTTGTTAACTAATTTTTCGGCTTGTGCTGCTGTAATATTGCCAGCAATACTAATGACAATATTGTCGGGGCGGAAATGGGTTTGGTGATATGCTATTAAATCATTACGGGTGATGTTGTTGATCGTTGTTTCATCACCTAAAACAGACAGGGAATAGGGATGATTTTGGTATATTACCTGACGCAATTGTTCAAAAGCTAGACTATAGGGTTGTTCTTTTTGAGAACGAATATCTTGTATTGTTAACCGTTGTTCTAGTTGGATTTGATTTTCAGGAAAAGTAGGCGATCGCAATAATTTTCCAGCTAATGCTAAAATTTCTCCAAAATCGGCAGTCACAGTTTTTAAAGATAGCAAAAAATAATCTGTTGCTGCATCTGTACCTAAACTTGCTCCCACGGATTCGACTTTTTCGGCAATTTCCAAACTCGATAAACCATCACATCCTTTTGTCAATAAAGCTGATACCAAATGTGCTAAACCAGCCTTTTCTCGATGTTCATGACAACTGCCAGCACGAATAAAAATTCTCGCAGCAACAATATCAGCAGCTTGATTTTCTGACACTAATAAAACGATGCCATTGCTTAATACAGTGCGTTTAATCAGAGATTTACTATTAATAGTTTGCATTTGTAATTTCACAAGTAAATAACTAACAAGGCTTGAGAATTGTGACAGCGTAATTAGCAATAGAAAGATACTTTTGAGCTAATTTTTGCAGTTGTTGAGAATTGAAAGACTTAATTTGTTGAGGATAGGTAATAGCTAATTCAGCTTCAGCTATTGTATGATAATAGCCATAAAAACTGCTTAACTGATTGGGAGTTTCCGTAGAGAAAGCATACTCATGACATAAAAATCTCTGAATCCGGTTTAGTTCTTGTGGCGTAATTTCTTGATTTTGCAATTCTTGTAAATGTACACAAATCAAATTCTCAACTCGTTCCAGATATTCTGTATCTAACCAAGCCGTAATTGTGAATAAACTTGACTCTTGTTGTAGAGATAAATTACAGCAAACTTCTTGCACAATTTGCTTTTCTTCCCGTAAATCATATACTAACCGAGAAATTCTCCCTTCTCCTAGCAACACTGTTAATAATTCTAAACCATAAACAGCTTGAATATCTGATACTCCAGGAATTTTCCAAGCCATCATTAACCGTGCTTGTTCTAGTCGGGGTAAAACTAATTCATGCCGACGAATCCCCTTAATTATTGGTGCGGCAATTTTAGTAACTTGAGGACAACAATCTCGTGGCGGAAAATCTGCAAATGTCCGGTTTACTAATTCTCTGGCAGCTTTTTCTCCTATTCCCCCCACCACAACCACAGTCATATTTTCAGGTTGGTAATAACTGCGATAAAAGCACCGCATCGCTTCCGGTGAATGCTGCATTAATTCTGCTTCTGTTCCCAATACGGAACGCCCATAGGGGTGGTTTTGATAAACATTTTTAACCAGAGATTGAAAACCCAACCAATCGGGATCATCATTATAAGAACGGATTTCTTCTAACACCACATCCCGTTCTTTGATAAATTCATCATCAGGAATGGCTGCATTCAGCAGTAATTCTCCTAAATGGGGGAGGGTATGATCTAGGTAATTAGCAGCAGTTGTAATGCAATAATGGGTATAATCGTGACTGGTAGCCGCATTACTCACCCCGCCGATTTTTTCAATGTGATAATCAAATTCCCCAGGTAGCAGGTTAGGTGTACCTTTGAAAATCATGTGTTCTAAAAAATGCGCCATCCCAAACCAAGAGTCTGGTTCAAGGTTAGTACCTGCACGCACCCAAACATCCGCTACCACTACGGGTGTGGTGACAATTTCTTGATGAATGAATGTTAAGCCATTATCTAATTTGACAACAGAACCGGGAAACACGCTGTTAGTTAGTTGTTTTGACAATTTTTTGTAACTTTAACCACGACTTAATCTTGTTATTTTAACCTTGAATTTGCACAAAACGAAAATTGTAGGGTGGGTTACGGCTTTACCTAACCCACCCTAAACTTGATTGATGGTGCGTTATGCTACCGCTAACACACCCTACGTATATTTCAGAAATTAAAAACCCACCCTAAACTTGATTCATGGTGCGTTACGCTACCGCTAACACACCCTACATATATTTCAGAAATTAAAAACCCACCCTAAACTTGATTCATGGTGCGTTATGCTACCGCTAACACACCCTACGTATATTTCAGAAATTAAAAACCCACCCTAAACTTGATTCATAGTGCGTTATGCTACCGCTAACACACCCTACGTATATTTCAGAAATTAAAAACCCACCCTAAACTTGATTCATGGTGCGTTACGCTACCGCTAACACACCCTACGTATATTTTAGAAATTAAAAACCCACCCTAAACTTGATTCACGGTGCGTTACGCTACCGCTAACACACCCTACGTATATGGCCTAAGCTTTTTAGTGATTCAGAATGGTTGTTTTATTTGCGCCGTGCTGTACTAGATTTTCCGTTTTCCAACTTGCTAAATCTACTAAGGATCTATCCCGGTAGCGTCCATATTTCTCCGGTTTACTCTTGATTCTCACACCTAAATCTGGAACAATCCCAAAATTAGGGGCCATGGGTTGAAAATGTTTTGGTTCGGCAGAACTGATAAACTCAAATAATGCCCCCATCATGGTCGTATTAGGTAATATTAAAGGTTCTTTTCCTAAAGCTATTCTCGCGGCATTTGTTCCTGCTAACCAACCTCCAGCAGATGCTGCTGTATAACCTTCTGTTCCTATTAATTGTCCCGCCGCTAATAAATTAGCACGGTCTTTAAATTGCAAACTTGGTAACATTAACTGGGGTGCATTTAAAAATGTATTGCGGTGCATAACTCCTAATCTGACAAATTCCGCTTTTTCTAAACCAGGTATCATTTGAAAAACTCGTTTTTGTTCTCCCCAACGCAAATTAGTTTGAAAACCGACCATATTCCAAAGTTGACCAGCTTTATCTTCTTGTCTCAATTGCACAACCGCATAATTACGTTCTCCGGTGCGATGATCAGATAAACCGACTGGTTTGAGGGGACCATAGCGCATGGTATCTTCTCCCCGTCGTGCCATTTCTTCTATTGGTAAACAAGCTTCAAAAAATTTCGCCGTTTCCTTTTCAAAGTCTTTTAATTCTGTTTGTTCAGCTTGACGTAATTCTGACCAAAAATGTAAATATTGCTCTTTATTCATAGGACAATTTAGATAAGCTGCTTCACCTTTGTCATAGCGAGAAGCCATAAAAGCAATATCTTTATTAATAGAATCTCCTAAAATAATCGGACTGGCCGCATCAAAAAAGTTGAGATATTCTAGTCCTGTAAAACGCTGTAAATCTGCCGATAAATCAGGACTTGTTAAGGGTCCAGAAGCTAAAACAACGATACCTTCAGGAATTTCTGTAACTTCACCGCGACGAAAATCAATTAATGGATGATTTGCCAAAGTTTGGGTTAAGTCTTCCCCAAATTGTCCCCTATCCACTGCCAAAGCACCACCGGCGGGTACTGCGTGTTCATCTGCTTTAGTGATGATAATAGAACCGAGTTGGCGCAGTTCTTCGTGTAATAGTCCGGCTGCGCGATCGCTTGCCATAGCCCCGAAAGAGTTACTACAGACCAATTCAGCCAAATTTTCCGTATGATGGGCTGGGCTGAAGCGTTTAGGGCGCATCTCGTGGAGAATCACAGGAATACCAGCTTGGGCTATTTGCCATGCTGCTTCTGTACCTGCCAATCCGCCGCCTATTACTTGTATGGGTTCTTGTGTCATAGTTGTTTTTTTGTGCTTTTTTATGATTGCTTTGGTTATAATAACAATTACAGCAGTTTCCGAAGGTATGAGGTACAAATTTTGCGGGCAATTCCAGGTGTGGCTTTAGCTAAGTCCTGATGTTCTAAATATTCAGTCCCACTAGTTGAAAAGCCTGTTTAATAGCTACATTCATTGGTAATTTTTGTTCTTTTGCATATAATTCTGCGGCCTTACTATAAGCAGATAACATTTCTCGGCAGTTTTCTATCTGTCCATCTTGACCTTTAATATTCAGCAATACCCAACCTAAATTATGATAGGCTTCAGCATAAATAGGATTATAGGTAATTGCTTTTTCAAGATATAACTTCGCCTTCTGCCATTCTCCTATTTGGGCATATAAAGTACCGATACGAAATAAAATAAAGGCTTGAGGCGTAAATTTTTGTAGATAATTGTCATAGATTTTAATAGCACTTTGATAATTTTGTAAATTTTCCTGAGTAATAGCGTGATTAATTAATACCCAATCTATAATTGATGCTTGATGACTGGCTTTTTCAAAACTGCTGATAGCATCTTGCCATAAATATTTAGTTGCTTGTTTCCAACCTTTTAAACCCCAGGCTATAGCACTATCAGGAACTTGATTAATGAATTCTTCAATTCTTCTATCTATATCATTAGCTTGTTTAGTGACAACGGCTTTTTCTAAAGCTATAATTAAATAAGGATATAGGCTAGATTGTAACTCTTTTCCATGGCTATGTGGCTGATTCTGTGATTTAAATATTGCTTGTGTAGCTGCACGAATAGCTAATTTCCATTCTTGTTGCTGTACATATATCCAAGCTTGTAAATCTAACGCAAAGGTAGAATCTGGCTGTAATTGTAATGCTTTATTTATTGTATTCTCTGCTTGTTCCCATTTACTAGATTTACCTAATGCCCAAGCAAAATTAGCTTGTATCCAAGCTTCATGAGGAGTTAGTTGGACGGCTTGTTGTAAATTCTTAACTGCTTCTTGCCAATTTTTTCGACGACAATTAATTAGTCCTAAAACGCCATAACCTCTGCCATCATTGGGTTGTAATTGAATGGCTATTTTTGCAGCTATTTCTGCTTGTTGATCATCAAGATATGTTTGTAATAATGCTAGTTCTACGGCTGCTTCTCCATGATCTGGTGCTAGTTGCAAATATTTTTGATATGCTTGAACGGCATCAGCTAGTTGACCTTGTTTGACTAATTCTTTGGCTTGTTGATGTTGGGGAGAAATAAATTTACCTTGAAGTGCATTAATTAATTGATCAGCCGTTTGAAATCTATCCTCTATTCTAAATTGCATTCCTGTGAGAATAACTTTTTCCATTAAAGAACTTAAATCAGGGCGTAGTTGTCGGGGTGACACTAATTTATCCACAGAACTACCTTGTAAAAAGGCACTGGCCCTATCTGTGGCTTCTATTGGTAATTTTCCCGTTAATAATTCATACATTGATGCACATAAAGCATAAAGGTCTGTACTAGGAAAACGCTTACCTTTTTGAATGTATTGTTCATAGGGTGCATATCCAGGGGTTAATATTCGGGTCATATCCCCGGTTTGACCGGCAATAAATTCTCTAGCTGCGCCAAAATCAATTAATACAGCTTTATCGGCAGGGACAATAATAATATTTTCTGGTTTGATGTCTCGATGCAGTAAATTATGACTATGAATAACTTTTAAAGCCTCGGCAATTTGCACAAAATAATTTTTAACTTGATTTTCTGCTAGTGGTCCTGTTTCTAGCAATATTTTATCTAATGATTTACCAACAAGTAATTCCATGACCATGTATGCGGTATCATTTTCTGTAAACCAGTCATAAATTTTGGCGATGTGAGGATGAACACATCTTTGTAAATAGTTAGCTTCTGATTGAAACTGTTGTAGTTGTTGTTGACGCTGCATAGGGGTAATGGACATTGGCCACAAAACTGTATTACCTTGTCTAGCAGCATTTTCTGGCCATAATTCTTTAATGGCAACTTTGGTAGAGTTGGAGATACAAGTGGCTGCATAAGTAATACCAAACCCACCTTGTCCTAATATGTTATCTATTCTATATCTGCCATTCCCTAATAATGTTCCTGGGGATAAATGCAGATTTGATATAGTGGAAGAGGAGGTTAAAGGTGTACCGCAAGCGATACAGCTAGTTTCATAATCGTAGTTATCTGTGAGACAGGTTGGACATTGAATAGACATAATTGATAATTGGTAATGAATGAGGTATAAGATCCCTGAGTTCTTTAAGAAGTCGGGGATTTATGAATTGACTAAAAATTGTAATGCTAAAAGGGTGGCGTTATCAGATGCGCCACGTTCTAAAACTTTATTAATAGTCAAATTAACTGATTTTTGTAAGTTTTGATCAGGGGTGAAAATTTCTGCTAGTTCGTTTTTAGGCACTAAGTCCCAAACCCCATCAGAACATAATAAAATAATATCTTCATGTTCTAATTGCATAGATAATTCTGGAGTAGTTTGTTTTAAATTTTGGACGTAACCATCACTTAATCTACGTTTTGTACCGATGGATTTTGTGAGAACATTTCTATCTGGGTGTTCTAAACTTTCAGCTTCTGTAATCTGTTCACTGGCTACTAATATAGCAACTAGAGAATGATCTTGACTGAGTTGTTTTATTTGTCCTTGACGTAGTAAGTAAATGCGACTATCGCCAACATGACTAATTATTAACTGTTGGGATATGGCAAGTATGACGCTGAGGGTTGTTCCTCCATCTTTAAGTTGATTTGATACTGTTTCGTTGGCTTGAATAAATAGGTTTTCTAGCCATTCCTGGTATTGTTCTATGGTTTGATTTTGGAAGAAAATGGGTGTTTCTAAAACTGTTTTTATTGCCAATTGACTGGCTAATTCGCCTTGAGACATTCCCCCCATCCCATCAGCGATCGCAGCGAGGAGGAAGGTTTCTGTATCACTGATTTTCTGTTGTTTAATACCATAGTTATCTTCATTTTGTAAGCGATTTATTGATAGTCCAACGGTAGAACTACTGGCTATTTGCCAGTTAATTTTGGGTGTGCTAATGTTCTGGCGGGTGCGAACTAATATTTTTAATAGTTGTTCTAGGGGAAATCTTTCTTCTGGTAGGGAAGATAAACAAATTTTGAGAATTTGATAAATAATAGGAATGGGCTTAATTTGTATTTCTATTATTTGGTCTGTTGATAGGGTTTGTTTGTGAATTATCTGATATAATAATGCTGCAACTGTATAACTACTCATTGTTTCATGAATGGGGTTTTTACAGTATGCTAATTCGGGAGCGCAATAAGTTCCTATTAACCCAGAATTGAGAGTTTCACCCAAGGGATAGGCGCTGGTAAGGTCGAAAAATTGTATAGGTGTTCCGATTTGAATAAATTGGGGAAGGATATTGATAAAACACCATTCTCTTTGATGAAGATAGCGACATAGTTGACATATTTGGCTGGTTAAAAATATTGATTCTTCTAAAGAATGTTCGGTTTTTAGCCAAGTTTCTAGGGTTTGATTTTCCTGGGGAAGGTAGGTAATAAGGAGAAGTTTTTGATCTGATATATTGGTGCTAATTTCTGTTTCTGGATAATATTCGTCTTCTAAATATTCTTTTTCTAAATATTCATCTTCTAAAGATTCTTTCTGTAAATATTCATCTTCTAAATATTCTGAGGCTGTATCTATTTCTAGAATAGGAGAAAAGATAGTTGCAATTTCTGGTATATTTTGGGGTTTAATCTCAATAGTTATATTGTCCTGGCTATGTGCAAGTAGTTCGGTTACGAGTTTATAATCACCTAGTCTTTTTCTCAGTTCTAGTTCTCGGTTGAGTGCGCTGTTAGTCGCACCTATTCTCAGTAAACCTGGTTTTTCAGATATGATATTGACTTGAAAGTAATAAATATCAGGTGTGAGTTGTCCTAAATAGGAGATGATTTCTATTTGCAGGTTATCTATTTGAAAACAGATGTTTTCTTTAATTATTAGTGGGTTTTGATTTGTAATTTGATTCATAGATTTGGGAATGGAAGGAAGTGAAATGAAGCAATCGTAAGGGTTGTGATTGCTTCCCTTTGCTCGCAATGACTGTAAATATTTTTGTCATTGGGAATGGAAGGAAGTGAAATGAAGTAATCGTAAGGGTTGTGATTGCTTCCCTTTGCTCGCAATGACTGTAAATATTTTTGTCCAATTACTTATTAGTATCAGGATTTTAGTGAAATGGTAAGCTGTTGTGCATTTAATTTGTATAAATGAGACAGGCAAGATGCCTGTGCCACAAGAGTTTAGAAATTTATGATTGTACAATTTAGCCGCCTAACAGCTTATCACAGGAAATTTTTTTGATTTTTAGATAGTTTGAAAGAGAAATCTAACCTTACCAAATGCTATTTCATCACCTGAGTTTAAGGGGGTGGGTATGGTAATTCTGGCACTAAAGCGGGGTTGTCCTGGTGGTTTGATAAAAACTCCGTTGGTAGAACCTAAGTCTTTGATTTTCCATGTTCCTAGTTCTTGATAAATTTCCGCATGATTACGAGATACTGTTTCCCCACCAAAAAATGTTTCTAAATCAATTTCTACTGGTCCTGTGTCTGGGTCAAATATGCCCACAATGGCGTTATTATCTAGGATAAATTCTGGTATGGGGGCGTTTGTTTGTTTAGATGTTAGTTTGGCTTTTGTAAATGTGTTGATAATTGGGGGATGGTTGGGTTGTGATGTAGTTGGTAGAATGACTGTAGGTGCTAAGGAGGGTTCTATTTTTGGTTGTGGTGTGACTATGGCTTGTAGTTCTGAACCGCAAGCGTTACAAAATTCTGAGTGGTCTAAATTTTGATCATAGCCGCAAACTGTACAAGTAATCATGATACTTTTGTCCTCATTTTTTATTATGAATTTTTTTTCAAAAACTTTTAAGATCCCCGACTTCTTTTCTATTGGATCAAGAAATTATCAATTGATGTCAGCAGTCGGGGATCTGGTTATTTATGTTCCTGTGAGTTTTCGCATTTCTTCTTCTGAAGGCATTTCGTTAATATCATCGCCCATTTTTACGGTTTTACCTTTTGCACCCATTTTCACAGTTTTCCGAGTTCCATCGGAGATTTTTCTGGTTTTTCGGAGTTCTTCTTGGGCATTGTTTAAGGATTCTGTCATGTCTTTATTACCGATTTTCATGGTCATGCGTCGGGCTGTTTCTAATATTTGTTCGGCTTTTTGTGGATCATGTTCAGCTATTTTTGTGGCTTGGTTGACGAGGTTCGCTATATTGCATTGTTGGACATAATCCATGACTTCTTGATTGACTTGGGCTACATTTTCCTGTCCGGGAACGAATTGAATAACTAGGTTTTGTGGTGGAAATTCACCGCGTATTTTTTGTCCGGGTATGTCGTAAGTGATCCCTAGTTGGGCAATACGCACACGAGTGGCGGGACGATTATTAATAGTAAATTCGAGGATAAATATGGTTTCGTCATTAGCGATCGCATTCCCTAAAGGATGAGGATCTTGATTAATGGTAAATTCGGCTTGGGTGGGGTAAGCGCGAACAATTCTAGTCAGTTCTACTCCCTTAACTGTTTTCACTGTTAGGGCTAGATTGGTGATAACTTCCTGTTGGGCTTGGCTATATTCGTCTATAATTTTATTGGGTAAATCGAGGATAGAAATTTGTGTACCTATGGCTGTTCCTGGGACAATATAAAGTAATTTTCCTCCTGTAGAATCGCTAAGATGGGTAAGTATATCTTCGTTAAATTCTCCTACTCCTAATGCGGTAATGGGGATATTATTGGTGGCGAAATTACTAGAAATTGACCGACATTGATCTTCATCAAATGTTTGTCCATCAGTAAATAATAGGGCGCGTCTGACTGTCATTTGTTGTTCACTTAAGATATCAAATGCCCGCCGTAATCCTAAACCCATGCGTGTACCACCGGAAAAGTTTCTCAGGTTGTTAATAGCGGTTTCTAGTTGATTAATTTCTGTGGCGCTGGTTAAACCGATAATTTGGGAAGCGTTATCATCAAATTGGACTATAGCAATGCGATCGCTGGTGGTCAATTTTCCCGAACGGACTAATGCTAATAAGGATTCAATGACTATATCTATTTTGGATTTTCCCCCTGTAACCTCTTGATATTCTTTACCATCTTGTTGATAAATAACCCCCGTTGGTTTTGACTCTCCTGATACTACCTCATACATTGAACCACTGGTATCAATAGCAAAGGTAAAGGTTGTGGGAGGACGACTTGTGGCGACATCTTTAGTAGGACGTAATTTCAACATCACAAATAATTTTTGTGCTGCCGTATCTGCTGGCATAAATTCCCGATGGGGAGTAATACTAATGTTAAGATTATTCTGCATTTTTCTTTCCTAATTGAATAATTAAATAAAATTTAAGGAGGGAAGCATACCAAATTCAGGTTCTATATCTGATAAATCTGGATCAATTATTTTCGGTATTTCCTGATTTCCTGTTTCCTGGAGTTTATCAATATTTTCTTCTATTAATAACCGCAAGTTGAGAGTCAGAGAACTAAATCTATAGCCTTCTCTAATATCCTCTACCCAGGTTTGAATAATGTTGTTGAGTTGATGATCTTTAATTGCTGATAGGCTGAGATTTTGTAAGGTTGTGCGGATATCTTCTTTGATGGCGGGGGTAAAAATCTGTTCTGGCATATCTTCTTGAGTTGGGGTTAAATCTAAGGTGTAAGTATATTGTGCCGATGAACCTTGAAGTTTGAGATTAAATGTATATTTAACCATTTATTTAACCATTATAAGGGTTTTATCGTAAGTATGTAAGGATTCAGACAAGGTGATAATATCCCCGACTTCTTTGATTAATTGTATTCGGAAAAGATAAATCTATCTTAGAAGTCGGGGATCTGGTCAAGGTGATAAGATTCCCAGAAAAGATAAATCTATCTTAGAAGTCGGGGATCTGGTCGGATTCAGACGAGGTGATAAGATCCCCGACTTCTTTGATTAATTGTATTCGGAAAAGATAAATCTATCTTAGAAGTCGGGGATCTGGTCAAGGTGATAAGATTCCCAGAAAAGATAAATCTATCTTAGCAGTCGGGGATCTGGTCGGATTCAGACGAGGTGATAAGATCCCCGACTTCTTTGATTAATCGTATTCGGAAAAGATAAATCTATCTTAGAAGTCGGGGATCTGGTTATCATCCCTGAATACTTAGGTTTTATCTTTAACTTCTATAGTGATTTGTCCTAATTTGCGGGTATCACCGACTTTTAAATCTTGACTGGTTTTTTTCATGTTTTTTATAGCTGCATACTCTTGATCAAATTGCATAATAATGTTTTCTCCTTCTTTAAAGATTTTAGCAGTAATCGGTGTAAATCCGTCAGAGGCATTTACGGGAATTTCTACATTTAAGGAACTACCAATTAAAATTGGTTTTGTTCCTAGTAAATAGGTGGTTTGTTCCGTTGGAGTCCAATTTACTAATAAATAGGGTTGTGATTCTAATTGTTTTTGTTCTATCCAGGCTATCATTAAACCAATGAAAAATCCTATAATAGATGCACCAGATAAACGCCCCAAAACATCGCCGAAAATGCTGGCTGTAAGCAAGAAACCACTAGCACCAATTCCTCCCCCAATTGTTCCACCTAATAAAGCATTTTTGAGTTTTAAGTTGGGAACACAAAACTTAGTTCCTACTCCTACTAATGCACCGACAATTACCCAGCCGGCAATTCTGCCAATTATTTCTAAAACAGCTATACTAGAGAGAGGTAAAAATAAGATTTGTCCGGTTGCACCTGCTATCATTCCCGCAGTCAGACTACCAAAGGTGGTAATAATTCCTTTATTTGCTGTTAACAAGGGAAGGCGCATATAGCGGTTTTGTCCCATAATTAAAGCTAGGGATATTCCCATGGCTAAAAATGCTGTCCAACCACCAATACGTAATACTGAATAGGTGATACTGTAGTTTTCGCTGGAATTAGATTCAACTAATTGTTTATAAATTGCGGCTTCTGCGTTGCGAAATGCCTGATCAAATTGACCGGAATTAGCATAGAATACTAAGGAGCGATCACCTGTAATTTGAGTTAAATAATTTATATCTGCATCCCCTGTAGCAACTGCAATTAGTTTTACTCCCATGTTTCTGGTAGCTAGGGCTGAATTATAAGCAAAATTAGGGTCATTTGGTAACCCGTCAGTAAATAAAATGATGTTTTTATCTAATGCGGTTGTTTGTAATTCTCCAGTGGCTGCGTCAATACCTTCAGCCATTGGTGTACCCCCACTTTCTGATAGGGTATCAACGGCATTTTTTAAGGTGTTAGCGTCTTTTGTCAGTGGGGTGGCGGTTTTAATTTCTCCTCCAAAACTGACTACTGCTAGTTGATCTTTTTCTAAGTCACGCCGTTCTATAAATTTGCTGGCTGCTGTTTTGACTTCTGTTAATTTTCCATCACTCATACTTGAGGATGTGTCAACTAATAAAACTATGGCTTGGGGAGTGACGGAGGCAGATGGGTTTGGTTTACCTTTAGTTAGGGCTAAAAATGGTTCTCCTAATAAGATTGCGGCTGTCAGGCATCCACTAGCACCGTATAATCCAAATAGTAGGGGTTTATTATTTTTTAAGCGGTTAAATGGGTTAAAGTTTCTCATTTTTTAATTAGATGTTTTATTAGCTTTGTCGGTCATCCTGTCGTAAACCATACGTGATATTTCTGGAAACAATGTTTTATCTTTATAAAAACTTGGATCATCTCCCAAAACAACTAATATATATTTAGATTTTTCATCAGGACTAACTATAATAGCCGCATCATTACGAGTTTTGAAGTTCCACCCCATTTTTGAATAAAATTTGATATTTTGAGGTAGTTTTTCACCTAAAAAACCCTCAATAGCATTAAATTCTTTATTTTTCCAAGCTACTGGTGATAAATCTCTTTTCATTAATTTTTTCATTTTCCGACTATATTTTTTAGAAATTGATTTTTCCATATATATTTCATATAATAAACGCGCTATATCATAAGAGTTTGTATAGTTACGAATAGGGTTGATTTCATTATCACGAAGTTGTAAATCTCGACCTACAGGGGCATCATTTTTTTGATAAGAAGTAGGAAAAACTTTCTGACTGATATTAATTGGATAATAACCAGCATTTTGAAAAAATAAGTTCATGGCTAAACGCCTTTGAAGCCACTCTTTTAACTCCTCGCCTGATAAAGATTCACCTGATTCTGTTCCTGTGATTTTATCTACAATCACACTAGAAGATTCATTATCTGAATCCTGAATCATTTTTTTTAAATCTTTCTCAGAAATGATTCCTTGTTGTAACTTATTAGTGTTGTAATTTCCATACAAGTAAACCATCCAAAATAATTTTACTACACTTGCGGTAAATTTGGAATTTCGATCTGAATGCCCAGCATAAGTAGGAAATTTTGGCTTATTTATTTCTAATAAACTAACAGATAGTTTATCACTTGGTAAACCTTTATTTTCAACATAACTGACAATATCATTAACTATTTTATCTAGATTTTCACTACTTTTAAACTCTGGAGGTTTAGTATTATAAACTAACTTTGCATATTTATTTTCTATATTTTGTAAATTGTAATTATCAGGCTGAATTAATCTCATTGCATTTTGTGATGTAGGCATCAAAGCTTCTATAGATACAGAAGGAGTTGCTACAGGTTGTAATGCTTTTATAGTATCTATATTTTGATTGTTTAAAGATACAGAAATTTGAGTGTTTGCACTATTATCATTATAGGGAGGAACAATTATCAAATAATTACCACTTTCAGGTAACATTAATTTATAGTTGCCATAAAAACTAGTTTCTTTATTTTCTGGTGTTTTTAAGATTATCTTAGTATTAGAATAAAACTTGATAATTTTTCCAGTTTGACCTTCAAAACTAAAACAAGCTGTTTTATAGTTAGCTGTATTTTTATTATGTAAATTTTGTCTATCAGATGTTAATGTCAATGGTGATACCACCTGACATTTTTGTTGATCAATATCAACTATTTCAGTAGGTGCTTTGTTTTGAGTAAATTTATTGAAAACAACTACAAATAGTGATGTCGGTAGTAAAAATAAGAAAATAATTCTCCTTATCAAAACCGATGTATTTATTTTACGGATTATTTTGCGAGTTTTATTATTATTCATCTGCTCACCTTTTTGTAATCAAAAATTTTCCAAATTCCGTTTTCTTTTTCAAAAACGTAAATGAAATTACTGGTAAAAGAACCTGAACTTTCTCTGTCAATTCCGTTCCTTCCATATAAATACCTTTCTTCAAAAACCCTAACTGTTATATAAGGTCGTCTACCAAAATTAGAAAAATTAATAACTTGCTTCACCTCAGAAATATTGTATTGATAATAAGCATCATTTTCTTCTAACCAAGCAACTGGTCCATCCGCTTTAGTTGTATACGTATATAGTTTTCCTGTTGCTAATTGATTAATTAAATCTCTATCAAAGGGTGGCGCAAATATGCGGGGTTTAGCTGCATACCATTTCTGGATTAATTCTAATGCTTGTTCTTGAGAAATATCGTTTTCCGGTTGGATATTATTATTTTCTGAACTAGATTGATAATTATTATTTTCAGAAGTATTTTTATAAGTCCTTTCAGGAGTATTTTCAGGAGTTGCTTCAGGAGTCGCTTCAGGAGTATTTTCAGAAGTATTTTCAAGAGTATCAGTGGTTGATACAGTAGGGGTATTAGCAGCAGTTTCTAAAACTCCTAAACTCATTTTTAAATCAAAGGTCTTTGCCCCTTGAGGTGCAGCAACTTGAATAACATATTTACCATTTTTAGACAACTCTCCACCTTTGAGAATTTCATTATCTGGACTAAATACCCAAAGACAAACATCCGCATCAGTGCTATAACTTAATTTCTGTCCTGTTGTTGCTGTAAAGGTATAGCCAATATTTTTACTAACACTAACTTGACCAGATTTAGTAATTGTACTTTCATTTAATGCAACTGTTTCTACATCTTTTTCACTCAGCGAAACCATAGGTTTCTCACCACAACCGGAGGAACTGATAGCATTAGAGGAAACATTGGTTAGAGGATTTTCTATGGTTTGACAACCGATAATTGATAGACAGGTAGAGTAAACAATTAACTTTTTCAACATATTAAATCATCTCAGGTTTACTAAACAAGAATTAATTTTCATCATTATGATGCGGATTTATCATTAATTAACCATCTATTATCATTTTTATTCCATATTAAATAAATACGATTGCGAGGATCTTGAACAATTCTACCAGTGTTCATATAATACCATAACTCCACATCTAAGGTAACATTATTACCATTATCATTGACAGTTTTAACATCACCAATTCTTATTTCTTTAACACTATCCCACCATTGTTGATATTCTGCATAAGTACCAGAATATTTATTTTTAAACCGATTTGATAGTTGATTCCGTGTTTGACTATATTCACGGTTGTTTAGAGATAAATAATGATTTCTAATAAAATCAGCCGGATCTTTTCTGGGGAAATTTTCTATATTAGTTTGACTGGTTTCTAAAGGTGTTGGTTCAGGTGTTGGTTCTGCTGATAATAACGATTTCTCTGCGTCGTTTTGTAATTCCAATCCTAAATCAAAGGTAGTAGAACCGCCCATAGCAGCAACTTGAACAGTATACTTACCATCAAGAGGTAAAATGGGACTATTAATTAATTGATTGTCTGGGGTATAAATCCAAATACAAATATCCTGATTAGTTTTATAAACCAGTTTGTCACCTGATTTAGCTGTAAAAGTATAACCAAGTGATTTATTGTTAGTCACCATACCTGTTTCCTTCATAGCTTGAGAACCCAGAGAAATAGGTTTAACATTGTTAGCTTCTAAAACTGCCGTTGGTTGAGTAGGACATTGGGAGGTAATTACTTGATTTACCGACTGATTTTGAGAACAAGCAGTGAGAAAATAAAGACTCAAAGAAAATAGAAATATTTGCCGATGTTTTCCCAATATCTTCATAAAATCAATCCCTTCGTGCTTCTGCTTTTAGATATTTTCCCCAGTAGTGAAAAGGGACTATTCCAAAAATCATGACTATACATAACACTGATATCACCATGATCAGACGCACTCCCAAAGGGAGCGATCGCCCAAATACAGGCATAATATATTCTACGGTTTGCGACTCCTTAGCTTTACCATCTTGAGAACTGACTTTCACCTGAACTTTGTGCTTAGAACCCCTTTCCGCATTAGGTTGAGTAAAGGTAATTTCATACTCTCCTAACAACGCATTCAGAAATAACTGCAAGTTCTCGGCTATCTTTTCCGCATCACCAGAAAATTCCGCAATACCTCCCGTTAATTTGGCAATTTCTGCTAATCTTTTTTGGTCTACAAATTCTGCTTCGGGTACTTTACGTTTATTCAAATCATCACGAGTAGCAGGTTTGCCTAATTTATATTTTACACCTAATTGTTGTGGTGTCAACCCATAACCTAAAGTATGTACCGTAATATTTTCATGTTTTTTCAGCAATTTAGTTAAAGCTGCAAAATCAGTCGCTTCATTAAGTGCGTTGTGATATCCGTCGGACAGGAGAATTATTGATAATCTAGGTTGTGGTTGGGAAGAATTTTCTGGTAAGTAAAACCGGGAGTCCTTAGTATTCGCTAAAAACCTGACTGCTTTAGTTAAAGGTTCATATAAATCTGTAGACGCACAGGGACTCAAACTTGATAAATAATCCAGATTATTTTGCAGTTTAAAATCATTGGCAGGTAGAAATTTATCCAGAGTTTCTTTATTAACAGGTGATTCGGGACACTTACTACCAGCTTTTCCAAAAGGAACTATAGAAATTTGGGTATTTCCACCCCGTTCACCAGAAATTTTTGTAAATTGACGAATGGCATTAATAGCACCTGCTATTTTTTTAGTTCCTCCACTATCTACCTTATTCATACTGCCACTAAAATCTAGTAAAACTATAATCCAAGCAGGAGGAGGTACAGTTTCTTCTGGACTTTTCCAATCTTTAGGTTTAAACTTAACCTCCTTTTTATCAACGGTCAATTTAAAATTACTATCTTCTAAACCCATTAAGGGTTTATCTTCTTGATTTTTGACTTTAATTCTAATTGTTACTTTCTCATCCTTGAAAGTGGGACTACCAATAATTTCTGCCTTTTTTACCTGGGCTAAACTGGGACAAGTGAGAGTCAGAAGTAACAATAAAGATAGACTAAGCCTGGGGGTCCAAAAAGCGGTTGTAGTAGACAAAGCGATAGTATTTTTCTTCATTGATGTCATCTCCATTAATGGTGTAAAAAGTCAATACATAATTATGCTTCAAAGTGATAATCTTCCGTGACTTTATACGGACACTATTTATTTCTATGGCATAAAAGAACTGTTTATCAGGAATGAGAAGGGTTATCCGGTTCTGTAATTGGATATCGGCAACATGAGGGGGTAGGCCAGGAATAGAAATAGTATTGTCAACTCCAGAACCGATACTAATTGTCTGATTACCCGGTAATGAGATAGATAAACCCTCTTCTATTTCATCCTCATTCAGACTATCATGTTCTGTGACAAAGGAAAGCACCGATTTATTAATGTAGGGATAAGATTGGTTGAGGGTAGGTGAGTCTGTTAGGGGGTCTGTGGATAGTTCCGAGTCTTGATCATGATCTTTAATTTCTGGGTTAATGTCTGGTTTAATTTCCCTATACTCAAAACCAGTCCCAGCCCGCAAGGCCGCGAGATAACTGGGAGAATTTGTGATACTAAAAACGCCACCTAGCAATAAACCTAAAATAGAAAAACCAATAGGATCTTCTATACCTTTAAATTCTGCCGGCATTGTCCCCAACATTAAGCGAATGATTTCAAATATAATTGCTGCTGCAAAACTCGCCCCACTTGCAGCAATGACGCTGGTTTTTAATCTTTGTTGAAAGCGTTTTTTACTCCCCGCTTCTATACTATGCCAGTACCAACTTAAACCCTCCGCAATCCCTACAGAACTACCAATTAATAACCATCCTAATGTTCTCACAATAGGAGTAGGTACACGAATAATTGGTAAAAACAGGATTTGGGAGATAATACCAGCAATTAACCCAGAAAGTATCCCTAATCCCAAGGCTATTAATAGAGGCTTTTGTGCAGTTTTGAAACTGCGTTTTGGTCTAGTGGGGTTGCTGATAAATATTTCATTCATCACCATACCAAAAGCGAGGGAAACTGCTATACAGGGAAATAGGGTAATTTCGGGAAATTGTGTAAATAACCCCAGGTCTGTGAGGAAAAATTGACCTATATTCCAGCCTATTAAGGCTGATGTGATGCCGGCTAGTATGTAAAGGTAGACTCTCATATTTGGTGTATCTTTTGATTGCTTAAATATTAATTTTTAGGGATAAGGGTGTAAATTGAGTTTTTTATTGCGACAACCAACGATTAGCTCCATCTTTGTAATTATACTAATTGCTATGGAATAATCGTTAGTTAATGATTCAAAAAGTAATTATACCGTAGGTTGGGTTGAGGAACGAAACCCAACATTATCAAGGATTTTGTTGGGTTTCGCTGTCGCTCAACCCAACCTACATTTCCTTAACCGACAAGTATTGGATTACTTTTTTCAATGCAGTATTTATATTTTACAACAATTCAGTAATTTTTAGGAAGTATTTAACGTTGAGTTAATCACGAACAAGATATAAGGGTAGATTATCATGCTTTTTGTAACCTCATTTAATTATTTTTTGAACCTGCGGCAATCAAGTAAAAGATGAATATTACAAAAAATACTCCAAGATTTTGAAATCCCAAACCAAGAGCAGTTAAACCCATTAATATCAAAAATAACCAAAAGACAGCTTTAATAATCCACTTGACTAAATCAACGAGAAACTCAATAGTGTTTTTGAGCAAACTACCAGTAAAATTTATACTGAGTAAAATCAACTCTTCCCATATAAAATTGCTCATAAATTCAATCAAAGTCGGTTTCCGTTTAATCTGTAAGCCGTAAACAGTAATATTAGAGTTGCAGTATTTTTGATAGGCTACATTAGTAGGATTAAGTTGGAGATATTTGTCATAAGCTATCTTATAAAATAAATTGTTAGCAACATTGCCTTGACTCACTTGATAAAAATATCCAGCTAAATCATATTTTTCAAACTTTTCAAATAATTCAGCAAAAGGTTGATATTCTTCGCTTTTGTGAGTTTCTTTTTGAATAGCTTGCCAATTACTTATTAAACTTGCCCAAATTTGCTTTCGGCGTTTAAAAGGGTTAAAAAATTTCTTGTCCAGTTGTCCAGCAAAATAATCACCAATTAATTGTAAATCATATTTAACATCGGTAATAAACTTTTTCCGAGCATCAACCCAAGCACTACCATCTGTAGTTAATAACCAATATACATTATCTACCGATATTTGCTTACTCAATAAATTTAATATTAGATATCTAATTCCTTTTGTTAGTTGTTCTTGAGGAAATAAAGGCCGAATATCTCTTTGAAATTCTAAAGATATAGTTTGATGCTCGTCAAGTTTCTTACTCTTTTGAATATTCAACCATGCCAAAAACTGCGGTAAACTCTCTGGAATTACTATTGCTCTTAGGGTTATTAACCGCACCATTTGGGGACTATAAATTTTTTGTTTGATGGCAATATCAGCACCTTCATTATTAAAGAGAGTTTCCCAATCTTCAGGAGTGATATTATCATCTTCTAACCCTTCTACAATTACCCGCACCGCTTCCGGTTTGACTTGGGAACTGTGGATTAATTTCCTAATTGCTGGTTTTAGTGATGCTTGTGTTTGTGAGTTCATTGATTTCCTCAATTAGCTTTTAGTCAATTGGACAGGGAATCAATTCCCTGTCTAATAGCTCAAGTCGGTTAAAACCGACTAATTTCCGGTATTTTCTAACCCTATGTCATCGGTTGGTGGGTTAGGGGATTTTTTTTCTGATGTTTTCGGGGTTGAAGGAGATGTTTTATTTTTACTCCCTGTCTTTACATTCCCAGTCGGTTTTAACCGACTTGAGCTTTGAGACGGGGAATTAATTCCCCGGCTTTGTTATGGTTTTGGAATATCTTTTTTCAATTCTTTGTAAAGGTTAGAATTTGTTACATTATTAGCACCACTACTAGTATTAGTATTCCGTCCAAATGGCCATAAACACATCCCGGGTATTTGCAGGTTACATTGATTGTTTTCATTCCCCTTATCTGCAATTTTTTGATATTGTACATTCTTTTTAATTTGATAATTATAAATTGCTGTCACCCATTGCTTTTGGGTCTTTAAATCTGTCGGTTCTTTACCAGGTTCTAGATCCGTGTATTGAATTTCTGCGCCTCCTGGTAAAATTTCTTTTAGCTTTGCTTCTACGTCCTCTTTTAGTATATGTTCTTTTGTTTTTTCGTACCTTTATGCTTGATGTTTCTTGACTGTTGTTGTTAATGTTGTTAGATGTTTGATCTGGTTTTGTTTTTTCATTAACAACATCATTCACAACTGCTGGAATTACTTGCTTGATTTCATTAAAATTATAACTTGTCTCTGGATCTAAAACTATAACCGGACAGTTTTTATCATCTTTATTGAAAGTCTTGCTACACAAAGATTTTTCAATTTCAGTTGCACTAGTATGAGATTCCCAAGTTTTTGT
>JACCDP010554419.1_pt1 | contig 53346 bp, 75 predicted proteins | sample 7445841 | NCBI WGS metagenome assembly JACCDP01 (sample SAMN15323441, study PRJNA562643) | freshwater metagenome | isolation source: river surface water | place: USA:Blue River Watershed | collected 2017-08-17 | reverse complement strand
CATATCCATTGTATTATCAACTGGATTATTTTTCGTGAGCAATAAATTCACCATTCCAATTCTCCGGTAGGTCCTGCTGTTTCATGAATTCGCAACGTTCGATCCAAATTTTATAATACTTGTCCATCTGTCCGCCGAATAGACCTTTCATAGTTTTACACATAGCGGCTGCTTCGTCAAACTTTTTAGACTTATATAAGGCATGCATCTTTTCGTGCTGTGATTTATCTTTAGTCCAGTCTGCGCCGTTAGGACGTAGAACTGTATAGATTAAGTCTGCTACGCTCTTGCCCTTAGGCTGTAAGTTATCTAACATTAGGTAGAAGAAATCGTTTTTAGTTCTGTTATACGTCTCAGCACCGACAATAGCCAACACACCATAAGCCTTACAACGTGCTTCTAAACGTGCGGCTGTCGAAACCATATCTCCTAGGATGTCGTAACTGTGTCTATCAGTTGATCCCATCTCACCAATAAAGCCTATACCCGAATTAACACCCCAGCCCATTGCCGCAGGTGGTAGGCCCTGTGCTTCCATTTCTTTAGTATAACGATCAACAGCGTCTAACATTTCAAGACCAACTTTGATCATTGTGTGTGCGTGATTAGGATCATCTATAGGAGCACCATGAATGTGCATACTAGCATCGCCTACATACTTGATAACCATACCTTTGTTATCTAAAATAGGTTGACTAATAGCATCCATGTAACCATTCATATATTTGGCTAAGCCGCCTACATCATCACCGTAGTGTTCACCAATAGGAGTAAAGCCACGTAGGTCACTAAACATAACGCTGACATCTTTACGCACACCGCGCTTGATAAGTTCTGGATCTTTCTGTAGCATCTCTACTACTTCTTTAGAGCAGTAACCAGCAAACTGTTTTTTGATTGCTTGCTTTTGTAAAAACTCACTTACAAACTTGACACCATAGGCATGCAGAGCGACCACAAGTAGGCCAACTCCAGGGGCAGTAGCGTCAAATAGCCATAGAAAATTATCAAACATATACCAACTGCCGACAGCACTGCCGCCAATAAGTATGATCGTTGTTGCCAAACCCGCATATACATACCTCGTTAAAAATATTAATAGTATACCTGCCAGTGCCAGTGTTAGAATTTCCGCACCATCTGCATAGTCAGGTCTTTCGATTACCACACCGTTAAACATAGTGCCTAACACTGCGGCCTGCACATCCTGTGGCCACACTGAACCTACAGCAGTCGGCACAGGATTACCGAGACCTGCTGCGGCAACACCAACGATGACCACAGCACCTTGAAAGTCTTTAGGCAGGTCTGTCATAGACACAGATTTGTTCTTTTGGCTCCAATCGATCCAAACACGACCGAGTTGATCTGTGGTAATAGGACCAAAAGCAGGTATACGCATCTTTTCCACACCACCTTCAAACAGTTTAATCTGTGTGGTAGAATCCCCTGCAGCCATACGCAGTGCTTCCATTGCCAGGCTAGGATAAACGACACCGTCCACTGCTACGACCAACGGCATACGACGAACAACACCATCCACCTCTGGCAGTGTGTTTACTATGCCCGAACCTGCGGCACGTTGTTCAACTTCTTTGATGTTGGCAATTAATCCCGGATAGGTAACTATCATTTCTGAATGTTCGGCACCTATAATAGCTGTGCTAGGCTGACGAGGTTTATTTTTATTTCGATCGCTAGGGATGTTTGGCACAGCCACAGCAAACTCATTTAGGGTAGCAGATAAGGCATCATCACCGCCTTGTCGATCTTTTTCAGACATCAGCACGTTGAATACTACAAGCCCTGCATTTCGCTTGTATAAGTCTTCTATAAGTCTTGCGTATATTTCTCTGTTAAAAGGCCACTGTCCATGTTTGTCCAAAGCTGCTTCATCTATGTTGACCGTTACGATATTATTTTCCGTAGGTGCTTTGTTAGTGATCAGTGTATCGAAATAGCGTAGTCTTACGCTTTCTAGAAAGACAGGATCGGCGATTCTTATACTTACAATAAGTGCCAATGTTATGACCGCTGTCCACGGGCTGGTAAGGATTTTTTTCAACATCCAATATTTACCTAAAAAAAAGCCCTCCGAAGAGGGCTTTGAGATGGGCTATGCCCGATTATTATTAGAATCTATAAATTACATTTGCCCCATAAACATTTGAACCGCCTTGATTTGTTTCCAATCTATCTGCACGAATATTAAATGTTAAATCGCCTTGCTCTTTGCTTAGACCCACACCATACTGATTAACTCCATCTGTATGATGCAGAACTGTGGCATTTACTATACCATACTTGGCCACAGCACCTACAGTAGCATAACCGTAATCTTGGTTAAGGTTATTAACTCTGTTGGATACAGCAGTGCCTGGCAATACATCCATGTTAGCCATGTAACCATTTGCTGATCTCTGTCCGTATGTTCCACCTATCACTGGACGGACAATACCTTCGGGATCTAACGCTGGGCCAACTGCTCTTACGCTTACGCTAGTATCTTGACCGTTGGTCTTGCCTGTAACATTGGGTAAACTGTTATTAAATGCCTGTGTGGCCAACAGTCTGCTATCACCAGAAGTCACGATGTTTACACTTGGTGTTGCCGATACGTTATAGTCACTCATACTGTGTTGAACAGTTCCGCTGATATCAAAACCGTTAACGTCTTTCTTAGTCAATGTAGCACCTAACTGCACAGTGTCAGCAGTTACAGCACTGGCGTTGCCGGATAAACGTGATGTGATTTTGTTAACACCAAAGCCTAGGTTTAGATCACTTTCGATATCTTTGTTATGGCCTATACCAAACACAGTAGAGTTACCTCTGTAACCATCTCTGCTGTGGTCGAAATATTTGTAGGTAATAGTCTTGCCAAACTCTAGGTTTCTATTCATCATAGCCTGAAGTTGATTTGCAGTCGCTACTTGATCACTTCTTAGACCAACGTCAACAGCATAGCTGGCTGTTCTGCCAATAGTATCGTTAGTTACTATGTCATAATCTCCTGTGACTGTTGAGTTAGTCACTGCTGTTGATGATGTATCTGTGTAACTACTTGTTGGTGCAAAATCATTTGCGTTTACCGTAGTTGTAGTTCTATCATAGGTAAATCTTGTAGGAGTTGTGATAGTGTATAACTCGTTGGCTGTAATAACACCTGATGTAGAAACTGTTAGAGTCTTGCCGGTGTTTACAGAAGTAGGTGTGACGGGTGTATTGATCAAACTTGAATTATCAATACCATTAGATACCCATACAGCATCTCCGATCGCTGTGCTACCTGTGGCTACATCAGCGTGTGTAACATCTAAGTTGTTATAGTATGTTTCAGAAGCTGTGATTGGTGTGCCTGCTGCACTTGTTGTAGAACTATCGCTGTAGGTAGTAACTATCGTAGTTGGTGTTGTTGTTACACGACCGATTTCAGTGGTTGTTAGGCTGTTATAGTTTCTTGTTAGTTTGTCTCCTGCGACTAACGAAGTTGAAATAACCACAGCATCACCGGTGGTATCTGCAAATGTTGGTGTTCCGTTGACTGTTGTAGTTCCTGTTACTGTTGGCGTTGAAGGAGTGCTTGGAGCAGAACTAGCAGCACTTGTAGCCGAACCCACGTCTGTTAGTGTTCCCCCTCCCGGAGCTGTTCCTGGAGTTCCACCGCCGGCACCGCCTGTAACTGCTGAACTAGCAGCACCGAATGCGCTTGGTCCAAAAATATAAGCATAGCTGGCTGTTAGTGTATCACCAGAGTTAACACCAGTCCACTGAAAGGTTAAACCGATAGTATGATCAGCATTACAATACAATACTCCAGTTCCGCATGATGCATCAGCATTGATATAGCTGGCAGCATCTGTGTTCCAACCGTTGATACCAGCACGAACGTTTGACGCTGCGGAATATAAACCTAAAGCATAACGGCTTACTGTGGCTTCTGAGAATGCCACGTTAGTTGAAGGAATAGCACCATAACCTAATACGTTGTCAGTGCTCGAACTATCTCCCGGCATACCTTGGCTATCTGGATCGATAAATTTAGCAAAGTAAACATTACTTGCTGCACCGCCTGCTACGATAGTAGAAGTGATATCAATGTAAGGTTTACCTACACCTAATGTATAAGCATTGGCCACTGACCAACTATTTCCACTATAAGTAGAAGCACCTGTCCATGTTAATGTTGTATCACTATTGCTCAGCGTCAATCCACCGGTCTTGGCTATTCCAACCATACCTGTGTTATTATTTGTTTTGTTTTCTGAATCTACTTTTAGAGAAAATCCATCAAACGGTGATCCAGGTGTTAGATAATCGTAGGAAGGATTGAACGTGCCTGTTCCCGAAGGATCAAAAAGCAATCCAGGGCTAGTTCCGCCTCCAGATCCTAATGTTCCTGTGTTAGTGTTAACGCCTGCTTTTACCCAGTCGTTTTGCAATAGACCCATTCCCGAGGTCCCGTCGATGCTGGCTGTCTGTGCAAATGCCGACGCCGATACCATTGCTGCCACTATAGTGGCTATTATTGTTTTTTTCATACCGATTTCGCTCCCGGTTAGTAAAATTATTTAATAAGGATTTGTTTTAGATTAAACTACTGGTTATTGCTGGCTAATAGTTACTGTTGATGTAGAACCTTTGTTCACATCCTGTATGATAGTTTGACCATCTTGTATCAGAGTAAAGGTTGCACTCTTGGTAGTATCAAATGCCACTGTAGCATTATGTGTTCCTGCTTTGTATAAAGTGACTTTGCTTTGATCATCATTAAAGTAATAATTTAATCCTAAAGATTTATTAGAATTATAACCTGGTAATACAGGATTATCTAATTCATCTGCTAACAAACTCGAATTTTGTCTATCTAATTCATTCAATGCACTGTATTCTAGCAGATCTGTATCAAGATCATTTCGATCTAATTCAGATTTCTTATCTAGGGCATTTTCATCTAGCTTTGAATATTTCAACAGATCAACATCAAGTTCATTCAAATCTAACAGACTTTTTTCTTTCTTAGCAGCACCTGCGGTAGTATCATCGGTTATTTCTTTTGGTTTGCTGATGATCAACATATTGTTGATGTTGGCCTGATCTATTCTAACTACTGTGGGTTCACTGGGCGAAATATACGCACTGTTGACCAGTGTGGCCTGATAAGGAACATCGAGTAATACTACTCCTCCAAGGTTACTGACTTCGATAGCACCTGTGACGCAGCCCTTTTCATCACAACTAGGTAATAACATAACAAGGCTACGTCCTAGCTCGTCCACAGTCATAGAGAAGTCCGTTCCTCTCACAGCAATACTGGCAGTCGGTGTCTTGATCGCTACCTGCTGGGGATTGTTTTTAGCAATCTGCCCACTAGCGTAGCGAGCTGTTCCCAGCGCCATCTTCATTCCTAATTTGCCAGCACCTTTTTTAGGATCATAGACAAAATCATCAATGACGATCTTACTGTGCTCTGTAAGTTTAACAGTGGTCTTATCCTCAAATGTTAAGGTCGCCTTTGCTCGTGCGGTGCTGACAGCATCGTTCATTTCTACGCCCGTGTTTAGGCTAGAAGGTATACTCTTCTTGTTTCTAACGATTTCTGTTGGCCCAGTCTGTTCAGTAACTTTGCCTACGCCGGCATAGCTATTAATCGGACTGAGTAATAGAAATATTGTTGCTAGAGCCGTTGCTGGTAATAACTGCATTCTTGTTCGATGCTCCACTCTGTGTCAGTGTCACGGCATTGGCAACACTACTAGTTCCACTTCCAGAAACTGTAATTTCTCCGTTGTGTAAACCTACTCCTGACGCAGTATGCGTTACGTTATTGTAATTTCCATTAACTGAAATTTTACTTTGAACAACTCCTCCGCTGAGTGTTTGAACTGTATTGTTATTATTACCGGTGATTTCAGATCTAATAACGCTGGCATTACAATCCGAACTTACCGCAGTTCCGCAGCCGATAGTTTGATTATTATTGCTACCGTCCGCTGAAACTACCACAGTTGAACCTGTTCCGTTGCTTTCGTTATTAACAATTAAACTCAACGTGTTGCTAGCACCTATCTGACTTATAGTGACGTTGTTAAGATCACCTTTGATCAGTGCAGCATCATCAGAGTTTCCAGTTCCGCCAACGTTACCGTTGACTAGGTTTCCTGCACCTGTTTGTGTTATAGAAACAGACGAGTTATCTCCAATCTGCTCCATATATACATCGTTAGCGTATGCACCCGATGTCACCATCCCAGATGCCATCAGTATTGCAAGTAATTTTCTCGACAACTTGCCACGGCCTGTCATACTTTTGATCATTTTAGATCGCTCCTTGGTGCTGTATTATTGTTATGCACCTTTATGAATTGACTTGGTATCCATCCCTCTATGTTATTAGATCGAACACGAACAAACCATCTTTCTTGTTCGACAACTGTAACCTCGATTCCAGGTTTCAGTTTAGCCAACGGATCGCTGGCTCTATACTTCTCTTTTCTGATGTTAACAAAATCTACTATCGTTCCTTTTTGTTCTTGTTTTGTAGATACAGGTGCATCAGTCTTCGAGACTCTGTCAGAGGCAGTTGAAATTCGCTGTTCTCCGGAACCTGCGGACTCTGTTGTTGCTTCTTTGGGTGCCGTCTGGGTTTGTGGTTGAACCAACTCATCTTTCTTTTCCTCCTTGATAATCACAGGCTCGGTTTTTTCTACGGTAGGAGGAATTACAGGTGTTGTTTTTTCTACATCAGATTTAGATTTTTTATATCTCCATAATCCTTTCTTTTCACCTTCCACTATCATGTCATAAACTGCCTGTTCTATAGCCACACGCACAGCATAAGTTGTTGGTTCGTTAAGTGCCGCACCGTTTTCCAGCTCGATGGCTTTTGTGCCTGCGTCTACAAAACGAAGAACTCCTACGTTATGTTGTGTGCTATAGATCGTTTTAGATACAGCATTAGTAATCAATACTTCGCCACTGTTGACACTAACCAGTCGCATAGATATCACAATCTCATCTACTCTGTATTGTTGACTTCCGCCGATACCTAAGAATCTCGCTCCATTACCGCCGGAACGAATGTTGGAATCATAACCGATGATACCACCTTCGATCATAATTCCAGCTACAGTCATCGGTTTAAGGGGCCTAGCGTCTTTGCCCTCATAAACTTCCCGTTGGTTGCGAATCAATTGTCTTTCTTTTACGAGGTTATCTAACCCGACACGTTCGACCACCTTAAACCAATTCTTTGAGTCCTGAAGTGATTTAATTAGGAATACTTCAGAACCCTGTGTTACTGCTTTTGAGAATACAGCTAATCTATCATTGGGCTTCATCTGCCCTGTTTTATCTGCGAATCCGTAGACCGCTATGGTCATCGGAGGTCCATCTAATTCCGGTAATGTGCTGAAAAGGCTTTCTCTGGCCTTTAAAGCCACTGGTTCTTCTTTAGCAACATCCAAATGGATACTAGCGCACCCCGATAAGGTTACGGATATTAATAAAGATAAGACTAATCTTTTCATTAGAATGCAAAGCTCGCTATAGGCACAACTATTTCTGTGCGACTGCCGTTGGCTTCTATGATAGTCAATGTAACATCGGTTCCGGTTTTAACCCAACTAATATTTGTCCCTTGAAAGTCCATAGTTCCACTATCGCCGCCGCCTTCGGAAAACATCTGATCGGCTAGCTGTTTAGATAGCTGTGCGTAGATACGTGCTTCTACGTTAACTAGGAATTTGCTTAGGTTTGTTTGTTTGGCTGCTGCTTCTGCCTTGGCTATGGCCGCGGCTTCTTCTGCCTTGATTTCTTTCTTCTTGTTTTCTTCTAACTGATAGATAGAAAGAACGTGCTGACTGAATCCATTGCCCGGAATGAAGGCAGGACTTTGGAAATTATGAACTAGCTCTGCTTGAGCTATACTACTAGCAGAGACTAGTAGTAAAACTAGTGCTCTTTTAAACATGATTCGCTCCCGGTAATCGGTATTATTATTTAGAGCGAATTTATAAAGTATTAAATGACTAGTTTATTTTACCATTATCTGAGGAGCTAGTCCTCGACTTTGTTTTTCGTTAGCTTTGATTAGATTGCCGTGATTATATTTTTTCATATATTTGGCAAATTGTTCACCTGTTTCGACATATTGGAATGTAGTAAGTCCTAGAGCTAAAACCCCAGTCCATCCTCCGTGTTGTTTATAAGTATCAAATACGTGTGTATGCCAGGCTTCTTTAAATCCAGGTTTTCCAAATTTACTAACTAGATCCGGATATACTTCTCCGAACCAACCTTCTGAAACAGCCTCTATAAAAGGTTTTGCCAGTGCAGGGTCTGGAAATGCCTGTTCACCGTCTAACACTGTAAAACTTGTAATACCTAAAGGCTCTACTATTTTTAAAGCAGGACGCTGATTAATGGGCATATCCCATATTCTACCAGCAGACCCTTTAGCTGACCTACTGGCTTTTACTTCGATCTTGACTCCGTTAACAACAATATCTCCGGGGCTACCGTAGGTAATATTTGGACTTAAGATAGCAAGGGCTGCTTCTCCAGGCCCTGCATCAGTTTTACCACTGAAATCATGAAAAATCTTTTCGAAGAGTTTTTTGGCGAACGGATCTGTGACTATAGAAAGTATTTCAGCTGGCTGCTGCATACCGCCGCCTGGAACTAGAGCTTTTGAATTAATAGGATCAAATTCTGGATTAGAAAACTTTTTAATGAATTCTTTTACTTCCTTGGCGTCACCTAGGGTAGGAATAGTTTGCACTAGCCACTTTGCAGCTTTTATAGCATCTTGATCGCCTCTAGAATTAATATAATTCGACATGCGATTTCCTAAAGGTTCTCCAACAATTTGTTTATAAACCTGGGGGAATATTGCTGCTTCATCAGGTAATTTACCCAATGCTTTTAGAACCATTCTTTTGGTTTGTGCGTCTTCGGTGATTATTTCAAATGCTCTCATACGAGTATTTATCGTATTTCTGGAAACAGGCAATCCTGTATAAACACCCTAACGTCTTCTTCGTCTAGCCCTAGGCTAGTCATAACACGCGGTGTATGGGGGTTTTTCTTTTGATTTTGAGCATAAAAATTCTGCTCAAATGTAGTGTCTGCTACCGCATGGTTAGTTTCACCGACAGTTTCTGTGTAGTGATTTACCAGTATGTGTGCTAGACTTTCGATCTGCCTAAGTTCGTCCTCTTCTTTGACGTTTCCGGCAGCTACCATACTTTTGCTGAAAATACGCTGTGCCCAGTCCGGCAGCTCTCTTTCTCGAATCCATTCATATCTGCTGACTTCTTCAGCAAAATATTCTATCATAGGATGATTACGATCTGTAGTAGGACTGTAGTCTATAAAACAACCTGTGATCTTGTTTTTGCCTGCGATCACATCAAAGCCAAAAATGGGTGCCGGGTTGTGGATGTGAGGGAAAACACAGCAATGCATCATCCAGAGGCCCTTGGTTTCTCGGGCATCGACTACATCGATATGGGCTCTACGATAATTATCGCTGGTCCATACCCTATTGACCCAACCCGGCTGGTTGAATCGATTCATACCGGGCTCTTCAGTTTCGACACCGGTTTCTTCGAATCTTTTTTCTAATAGATTTTGTATACCTATTAGCGTATCCCAGACCTTACTCTCCGCCATATAGATCACGCATCATCTTAATAGCGAACTCAAAGGCTACGCGAGCTTCGTCACCTAGATCGTCTGTGAGTGTTTGACGAATTTGTATTTTTAGATTATCTGAATCTTCAAAATCGTAGAACTTACCACTGCTGATATGTGCTACCTGCTTCTTAATGATTAACCCACCATTAAGATCGCCCATGTGTCGACAGTATAGGTGTGCTTTGATTAGGTGCTTACGATCCGGATCGTTGCCCAGCTTATGTAGGTATGCCTGATATTCTAGGGTCGCAGGAGTTAGATAACGATAAGAACAATCATCGATTTCTGTAAAGTCTGCATAGATAGATTTTAATCTAGGTAGATCTTTCATGTTGGCAAACATGCCCTGTCGCATGGCATACCATTCGATGGGATCGTATACTGCCATTAGATTATACAAGTAATTTGCATAATCATTCTTTTCAATCTTACCGCTTAACAGAAGTTTAGCGAACTTTGTTTTTTCTGCTTCGTGATGAAGGTCTTTTGTTATTTCTCTTAAACTCATTCCTGTTCTACCTGTATGCGTAATGGCGATCCGTTTTGCCTTGCGACTTGTGTCGCTTCGATTCCACGTTGTTCGGCTATCTCGTGAGTAAAGATGCCTGCTATTCCGCTCCCAGTTTCGTGAATTTCAAGAGTAATTTCTTTAGCTCTTGTTTCAGAATGTTTGAAAATATTAGTTAATAGTTCTATGACCAATTCCATTGGTGTTTGATCATCGTTTAGAAATACAACTTTCCATAGACTTGGAGGTTGTAAAATAGTTACGACTTTTTCTTCTATTTTCGCTTCAGTGGTCATATCTACTCCGTTTCTGATATTTATAAGGGGAGTTGCCTCCCCTTATATTTTATTACTTAATGTCTACAATGTCAATAACTTTAGGCTTTGCAGACTCCGGAATATTTCGAATTAATTTAATTGTCAACATTCCGTTTCGAGTTTCTGCACCTACTACTTCGATATGTTCGGCCAGAGGAAATTCTTTGGCAAAGTCACGAGTAGCCAGGCCACGATGTAGGTATGCTTCTGGTGCATAATCTGTGGTCATACTTTCGCCTTTGATCACAAGAACATTATCTTCAACAGTTACTGAGATCTCAGTCTTATCGAAGCCGGTGACAGCCAATTGAATTTCGTATTGATTTTCACCTGTCTTGATAATGTTATGCGGAGGATAGTTGTTAGATACGCTGTTTGCAAAGCGTCTTTCCATTTGATCAAACATTGTATCGAATCCGATAAGTGCTCTATTTAGAGCGTCTAGTCTTGCTAAGTTGTTCATAATAGTCTCCTTTTAAAGTAAGAACAATTGGGGCCCATAAGGTGCCCCTATATGATTAGTCGTCTTTCTTCTCTGTGAAGGTAGCGTCGACTACATCATCTTGTGCAGGCTGAGCAGTCTGTGACTGTTCTTTGGCCTGGCGCTTTTCTAAAAGAGTTTTCATAGCAGGAACAGCCTTTTCTAGTTCTGCTTTAATAGCTGCTACATCATCCCCTTTACAAGCTGTCTCAACGTCCGATAGGACTTTTTCGATGTCTGTGATTTCTGTTTCAGATAATTCTGAACGGAATTCTTCGAGATCCTTTTTAACTTCGTGCATCTGTGCTTCTGCAGAATTTCGAGCATCAATCAATTCACGTGCTTTTTTATCTGCTTCTGCGTTGGCTTCGGCATCACGAACCATGCGCTCGATTTCTTCCTTGCTTAGTCCACTATCACTCTTGATGGTGATCTTGTTTTCCTTGCCAGTTGACTTATCTTTGGCTGAGATATTGATGATACCGTTAGCGTCAATGTCAAATGCCACTTCGATCTGAGGCATACCACGTCGAGCTGGAGCGATACCTTCTAGATTAAACTCGCCTAATAGTTTGTTGTGCTGAACAAGCTCACGCTCACCTTGGAAGACTTTGATAGTCACAGCTGGTTGATTATCTTCTGCTGTCGAGAATGTCTGTGTTCCTTTAGTAGGAATAGTTGTGTTCTTTTGGATGATCTTAGCCATCACGCCGCCTAGTGTTTCGATACCTAGGCTCAATGGCGTAACGTCAAGAAGCAGAACGTCGTTGCGATCCCCACCTAGAACTGCACCCTGGATAGCAGCACCGACAGCAACAGCTTCGTCTGGGTTAACATCCTTACGAGGAGCCTTTCCAAAGAGTTTTTCAACTTCTTCTTGCACCTTAGGCATGCGTGTTTGTCCACCAACAAGGATGACTTCATCAATGTCATCCGGTGTTACGCCTGCATCATGCATAGCTGTTCGGCAAGGTGCCAGTGAACGATTAATTAGATCTTCGACTAGGCTTTCTAGTTTAGCACGAGTCAACTTGATGTTCATGTGCTTAGGACCGCTGGCATCGGCAGTGATGTAAGGTAAGTTTACATCAGTCTGGCTGCTGTTAGATAATTCAATCTTAGCTTTTTCAGCTGATTCTTTTAGACGCTGTAATGCTAATGTATCTTTAGTTAGGTCAACACCTTGTTCCTTCTTGAATTCTTCAACTAAGTAGTCCATGATGCGTTGGTCAAAGTCTTCACCACCCAAGAATGTGTCACCGTTGGTTGACAACACTTCAATCTGCTTGTCTCCGTCTACATTGGCTATTTCAATGATCGAGACGTCAAATGTTCCGCCACCTAGGTCATAGACAGCGACTTTACGATCTTTCTTATCTGCTTTGTCAACACCATAAGCAAGAGCTGCCGCAGTAGGCTCATTGATAATGCGAAGAACTTCTAGTCCTGCGATTTGTCCTGCATCCTTTGTAGCCTGACGTTGCTGGTCGTTAAAATATGCTGGAACTGTGATAACGGCCTGTGTTACTTCATGGCCGAGATAGTCTTCCGCAGTTTTCTTCATTTTACGAAGAACTTCTGCTGAAATCTGTGGAGGGGCTAATTCTTTGCCTTGTGCTCGAACCCATGCATCTCCGTTTTTATTCTCGAAGATTTCGTATGGCATGAGATCTAGGTCTTTCTGAACTTCTTTTTCAGTAAACTTACGACCAATCAATCTCTTAGCGGCATATACTGTATTTTTAGGATTTGTAACTGCTTGTCGTTTGGCACTAGCACCTACTAACACTTCGTCAGTGGTATAGGCGACGATACTAGGTGTAGTTCTAGCACCTTCTGAGTTTTCAATAACTTTGGAATTTCCTGCCTCGATGATAGCCACGCATGAATTGGTGGTGCCGAGGTCAATACCGATGATCTTTGACATGTGTCATCTCCTTGTAAAGTAAGATCTAATTTGGGCCCTATGCCCTATAAAAACGCCCTATTGGTGCGTTTCTACAAAAATATTTATCTCTGATTCGCTAGAGGTGTGATCAAAACACCGTCTAATCCGCTAGAAGAACGCAGTTTTTTGAATACATTTTGAACACCAACTGCTTGATTCCACGCATCTTCTAAAGCATGATGTTTTAGCACAGGAGGACGATTTGGATTAATACCAATATCGAAAAGAGTTCTTGTATCGCGAACTTCCCAAAACTGCCAAGGAACTGCTTTTCCAATTTTACGGAAAATCTGTTCCATAATGATAATGTCAAACCCTGCACCGTGACTCCATACACGTTTAGCACCCCAACAAAACTTATACAGTTGATTCATAGCATCAACGATATCAATTCTGTTTGTAGGATCAAATGCTTCGTCCTGTGCAGCTTGACTTTGATTACTCCACCAATCTAGGGTAGCTTGGCTAACTGTGCAGCCTAGTCTATCACAACTATCTACGTCTACACGAACATAGAATTTTTCCATGGTAGATTCTTCGACGTCGCTACCAAACGGATCAAATTTAACTGCTCCGATAGTTAAAATAGTAGCACTAGGGAGAACATCAAGTGTCTCCAAATCAATCATAATGTCTGTATTCATACTATTATTATACTGTTTTTTGTTATAAAAGTCAAGCATTATTTTACAAATACATCGTTGATTTGTCTATTCACTCTGATAAATGTAGTGCATTTAGAAAGTTGTTTTAGTGTAGGAGCCCCTACATAGGTGCAGGTAGATCTTAGTCCGCCCAAAATATCCAAAACTGTGTCATCCACAGAACCTTTATATTTTACTTGAACTGTTCTACCTTCTGACGAACGATAGTTCGCGACACCGCCGTGATGTTTTTCCATAGCAGTATCTGAACTCATTCCGTAAAATGTGACCATTCCGTCTTTGACATCACCACCACCTTCGTCATGCCCTGCTAGCATGCCGCCTAGCATCACAAAGTCCGCACCAGCGCCGAAAGCCTTAGCAACATCACCAGGGCAAACACATCCACCATCAGCAATAATATGAGCGCCAAGACCATGAGCGGCATCGGCACACTCAATAATAGCACTAAGCTGTGGGTAGCCCACACCAGTTTGGATACGAGTAGTGCAAACGCTACCAGGGCCAATACCCACTTTAACAATATCTGCGCCACGTAAAATTAACTCCTGTGTCATATCCGCGGTAACCACATTACCGGCGATAATAGTTTTATCTGGCCAAGCTGTTCTAACACTTGCTACATAATCACCAAATCTTTCGCTGTATCCGTTGGCCACATCGATACAGATGAATTGTATTTCTGGATAAAAATTGACGATCCTACCTAGACGCTGAAAATCTTTTTCACTGGTTCCTGTGCTGACAGCAAAATACTTGCCGCCAAACTTACCTGCTAGATTGAAAAGATCGTCTTCGTCGTAATTCTTAACAAGGCAGGTAAACAGTTGATGTTTATATAATGCCTTGGCCATGCTTATAGTTCCGACACCGTCCATGTTTGATGCCATAATAGGAATCCCTGTCCAACTATGGCCACTGTGTTTAAATTTATATGTGCGTGTTAGATCTACTTCTTTTCTGCTAGATAAAGTAGAACGCTTAGGACGGATCAAGACATCTTTGAAGTCTAGTTTGACTTCGTCTTCGATTCGCATTTGAAACCTTTCTTAGAATAGTTTAGCTGGTAGTTGTTGTTCGCGAAGTTTTTTCTTCCAACGAGCTTTGGCTGCGCCTTTTTTACGCTTACGTTCTGTGGTTGGTTTTTCGTAAAATTCTTTTTTACGCAGGGTATCGAGAACGCCAGAATCTTCTACTTTCTTTTTGAATCTTCTGAGAGCTTGATTGATATTTTCATGCTCTTTTATTGTAACGCCAGTTCCTTTGTGTTGATTATAGTTTTTCATGTTTTTTTGAGACTTTCTCCAGTAAGATTAAAATGTCATCACTTGTATATATGACACGATTGTTAGCTAAATGTAAATCGCGAAGATTACCGAAATAATAAGATTGAGGTTGAGCAGCAATCCAACCTAATATTAATTCTACTGCTCCGTTATTTTCAGCCTCAGCATTAAAAATAATGATGTCGCTCTTAAGAACCTTGTCCATAAGCCAATTTACAGGGTCTCCCATCTTCCAAACGTAATTAATAATGGTGTGAGGTAGTGTGGAATTTATCAGCGCCGACGACACTATAGAACTATGGTCGTCTGTCAGTTCTACATGAGTAATGCGAATTCCATCTAACAGTATGTCGTCTGGCGGAGTTACTACTAGAATTTTATCAGTCATTTTTTAGAGTCCTGCACTCTCTGCCAAATTGTTTTTTCGCTTTGTTCGGCATTTTGCACATATCCGCTCTTTTTCTTTTCTAATTGTTCTTGTGCCCATTTGGCAGCTTCTTCAGCGGCATCGTCATCTGAAAAATCCGGCTGTGCCTTTAGATATTTTAACCACGGAAGTTCTTGAATCATTCCTCGATCTAATAACTTTCGTTGATGCTTCAGACTACTGTCTGGGTTTTCAGACTTCCATTTTGCCATAGCTTCTTTTTCAGAATGTGAAGCTTGCTCAATAATTTCGTGATCTTCTTCTTCTTGGACTGCCTTTTCGGCCGCGGCGATCATTTCATTCCATTCGTCGAGGGGCTTTCTCTCGTCGAATAAGGGATCTCGATTAACTGATTCTGGATCCTTTTCCTGTTTAACTATTCCGTCGTCTTTAATATCAAATTCTTCGTCGGCATCTTCTACACGATAATCGTTTATAGATGCATGTTTAGGAAACATCCAAGACACCTGTTGGATATCTTTAAAAACTGGTTGCTCTTCAACTGCCGGTTCTTCAGTGGGCTGTTCTGTGACAGTGGCTGTGCTGACTACATCAGATTCCTTTTCAGGGCTGTCACCCTCCGTGGATTCCTCTTTTTGCTGTCTGAACCACATAAATGAATACTGGCTGGCCAACAATAAAATTACTGCCAATGGATCGAATACTATAACGATGATAATGATTACCCATGTGACTGCTTTTTCTAAAACATTAGCATCTGGATTGTCGCCGTAGATAAAGTTAGCGATATATTTTATTGGTCCAACTTCGGCCTCAACCTTGCGGACCTCGGCGGCAATAGGCGCACGGGCTTCGTTAAGTTGCGCGATAGACTGTTGCGACTGTGATATTTCTTTCTGTAAGCGAGCACGTTCTTTCTGCTGGGACCTTCTAAGAGCCACAGCCTTGTCGGCACCTTTTTCATCTGTTGAGCGGCCCAATACTTGGTCCACTGCCTCATCCATCTGTTTAAGTGCCTTACGGTTTGCTTCAATGTTCTCTTTTTCGGTTTTGATCTTTTCATCATAAATTGCAATCTTACTTTGAACATCACCGCTTACTAGACTCTGATCACTATGGGCTTTGCTTAAAAAGCCAAAGATACCCATAGAAGTGATAAGCATTAAGATAGCGATAGCGGCTAAGAGATAACCTCGAATGAAATTCGGAGCCCTAGTCCAATTTTGTTTTAACCAAACAGTCGCGGCAAGTTTGCTGATCTCTAACGCCACTCCCATAACGATAATAGGAATTATAGCCGCAGAGAATATAGCAGTGAGACCCGCTACAGAATAATAAATGGCAACAGCGGATATGGTTAATCCGCTGAATAATGTTATCCAGGCTATTGCCTTATCGCTTGTATGTATTTTCATGAACTAATATTTATTGATACCACACCCATCTATTATCTACTTCGTTAAAACATGCCGTGGCAGTCATAGTCTTTTCAACATTGTATGCAATTGCCTGTATATGCATTCTACGACAGTAACCTGCTCCGCTTGGCCAAGTTAATGCCGGGACGACCAGTCCGCTGGCATCTTTCTTATACCAACGAACAGGTTCTCCATTATTCGCATAAAAAACAGCATGACTCAATGCCTGATTATATGCGATTTTTTGTTCGTCGTCAAGAGTCTTAAACCAACCAAAACTTATATCTACTAACCGATTAACGAATCCCCCACTTCGATATTCGAAGAATCTAGGATTATCGAGGTCGTTAGCGAATACAGAACTACTGGCCGTAAGTATCAACAATTTCCCAGCTACCATCAGGCAACTGACAACTGATCGCACGATATTGGACATCCCGCCCACCTTTCTTCATCCAGCTAGTAAAATAACCACAATTATTTGATAATCCAACCCGAGCCACAGTTAATCGTTTGACTTGATCGTCTGTGCATTCAACCTGTGTTCGACTGTTAACCCTCTCGTTATTTTCAGTCACGATGGTCTGTGACGTATAACAGTATTGAGGTTTCTGTGCCTGCACCTTGGGAGCAGATGAACAGCCGGTAATCAGAGCCAGCGAGGCAACTGCGATGATGTATTTCATCACTGTGCCTTAGATTGTTTGGCTTCTGCGATCAACTGTTCAAAAGTCGACTTCTTCATTTCCAAACGAACATAAGTGTAGTGACGTCCATTCATCGTGAAGTGACCTTTTTCACTCTTAACGTGCTTACGGATAGCAGTATCCTGCACCTTGTAAGAGATCATAGTGCGAGTAGTCTTCTTGTCATCTTTGATATCGATAACAGTTTCGCTGTTAACTGTGCCGTTGATACGCTTGGCGAAGTTATTCATAGCGATAGCATCCATCTGTTCTTCTGCTGCCTGGGCATAAGAGCTTTCGCCCGCACCGCAGGCATAGACGTAATCTTCTTTCCACCAAAACCAACCCTTGACGCCTTCCTGTGCGCAGTCTTGATACCACGACGGTTGTGCATAGGTCTTACGATCTGGAATATCTTTCATTGAGGAACAGCCGGTGATAGCTGCTGCCAAAATGCCTACTAGAATTGCCTTTTTCATATTGCCTCTTTCTGTGTGTGAGTTACGACAGTTATTAGTATAACACCGTAGCCAACCAAAGTCAACTACGGTGATTACCAATTTATTTGAAGAAGATCAAGGCTATCATTGCCGCCTGGATGATAAAGCCTAACCCGATCGTGATGATGTTCAGCATGTCTTTTTGGATAGCTGCCTTGATAAACATTAGAGTTAGTCCAGTCCAAACTAAAAGAACAAGGTCTACTCCTGGTAATCGATCTGTTAATCCTGCCATCACTGCCATTAGACTAGGCAATGTGCTGGCGTGTAAAACTATAGCAGCCAACCATCCAAATGTTTCTGCTGAGATAACAGAAATTTTGGTGCTGACAAATTCTTTAAGTTTATTGATGTTGTCGATCATGTGCGTTTTTCTTTCTCTCTATAAAAAATATGTTGTCCGATTGTGCCTATCTTTTCATGCGGCCATCTCGGGTTGACATAGGTGGCATGATAATAGATAGCATCTTTGAGAACAGATAATCTAAATCCTTCCAAAAGAACTTTCTTTGCGACTTCATAACTTTCATTATAGGCCTCCTTACCAATTGGTCTATTTCTATGCACAGAGTCACATGCCCACGAAAACTGACATACGACTTTTTCCATCACTACATTTTTTTGATAAACGACTCCGCAGACATCCTTACCAAATTTACCAGCAGCTACTCGATTCATAGTTACCTGTGCCACAGCCACTTTACCCTCAAATGGCTCATAACCAGCTTCTCTATAAATGTTAATTGCTAGACAATCTAGCTGCTGTTCGCGAGTCTTGATGCTCACGATATCACTGCTGTAAACTCCAGCAGATTCTTTAAGTGCAGAAAATTTCTTTTGGGTCACAGTTTGAACCAAAAAGGCTACTACTAAAAATCCTAAAAAATAGGATATAAAACGAATTGACTTTTCCATAAGTCCTCCTTTCACTTGGTGTTAGATTGGCACAATAATACTGCACCGCAATAACATTACATTAAGGGAGTAAACTTCACGAGGCTCTATTAGAGAACCCTGGGTTCGTGTAGTTGTCTCCATTGGACGCATGATCTCATAACTCATGTGCCTTTGGCGAACTTGACCTGCCCGAATCTCACGGGTTTCCAATTGGCCAAGACTCGCGGACTCTTTTCAGCTTGTGGCATACTTTGAGTCAACTATCTTAGTTTCTTTGCGAAACGTATTTTTATATAGCATACTTTCTCTATTATAGCACAGAAACAGGTGTTTATCGACGCATTTTGGAAATTTCTACAGCTTCTTCGTCCGAAAAAATAGGAACGGCATTGCTCTTGTGCATAGTTCCAATACCTTTGATTTTATCTCCAGTATAAACTTTATCGGGTGATTTCAAACAAGGACCTGCAGTAAACGGCAAGCTGTCAATTTTAGGTGTTTCTCGGATAAAGGGTTTCTGCACTACAGGACTCATAGTAGGCGCAGACAAACCACGTTTACTTTTTTTATCTTCTACGTCGATAGCCCATTTTTTCATCAGCTCTTTCCAGGATTCTTCTTGTTCACGAGCCTTACGAGCGTGTTCTGCTGAAGCGAATTTCTTTTTACCTTTTTTCTTGCCAGTGGTGCTGAGCCACGGGCCTTCTAAATGCATACTCAAAATTGATCTCCTAAAAGTTTACTGTTAAAATAGTATAACTTCTTTGTCAGAGTTTGTCAATACCAAAATACGGATCGTTCTTCAACCAATCGTAGTAGATTTGAAAACCTTCTGCGACATCTACTTTGGGATCAAAACCAAAATCTCTTCGAGCTCTGGTAATATCTAAAGCACCACGACTAGGAAAGTCTGCATCTTTGTCTTTAACTTCTATGTTTCCCAAACCCGCTAATTTTACAGCCATTTCGGCCGCTGCCAACAGAGTGGTTGAATGACTTTTGGTTATGTTATAAGTTCCGTTCGCTGCCTTATCAGATAATGTGGCAGCAACAAATCCGTTGGCAGCATCATCTACATACGTAAAATCAAGAGTTTCTTTAATGCCGTTAACTTTGAGAACACCACCACGCATAGCTGTAAGCAAGAACTTTGAAATAACACGATCTTCAACATCTAATGGACCATAGACCGCACTAGGTCGTAGGATGGTATGTTCAATGCCGTGTTTACGTGTGTAGTCTTTGACCAGCCACTCACCTGCTAGTTTAAGAATACCGTATTGTCCCTGCGGGCAGCAAACAGCATCTTCTGTGACGTAGTCTTCAAAATCACCATAGACCATGCTTGAACTAGCATAGGTAAATCTACGAACACCGTGTTTGACTGCCGCTTCTAATAGAACTAGAAGCCCTGTGCTCATTACAGTGCTACCCCAACTCGGATTGGCATTGACTACCTTCTGTCTAGGAAAACTAGCGAGATGTATGATTGCTTCTATTTTGTGATGAGGCAGAAGATAATCAAACATACTGCCTTGAAGAATATCCATTTCGTGAATCTCTACATTGCCGATTAATTTTTTACGTTCTCTAATGAGATGATCGATTTCATCCTGAGGTATAATGCCGTAATTTGTGCAGTTATCGTAGACTACGACATTATGCCCTTGAGCTTTTAATTTTTTAACAATGTTATGACCAATAAGACCTAGGCCACCTGTTACTAAAATATTCATTTGGTTTGTTCTGCTAGTTTTTTATAGCCTCGACCTGTAGGATGGATGCCGTCGGCACTCATATGATCTTTGGGTCTAGGTAAGATGACATCACCGTATTCTGCCGCGATACGAACGATAGCATCGTGGGGAATAGGTTTTCGATCCTGTCCCGGGTCGATCCAAAATACACGTTTCCCTGTCATAGCGGATCGCATCTTTCTTAGTTCTCGTTCGGTTTTAACACCTTTATGATCATTGGCACCGAGACTAATGATTACGGTATTAGCAGGTTGAGCACTGGCTTTGGCAAGATAGTCTTTATTCCATTGCCAGCTATTCCAACCACCTTTACTGTAACTTACACATTCTGGACGAGCCATTGCTGTGCCTACGGCAATGCTGTCACCAATTATTAAACAATCTATCATAGTTAAATTTTACTTATTTGTCAGAGAAAAGTCAAGAGGAAGCCCACCGAAGTGGGCTTATTGATTTATCGATTCATTACATACATTGTAACTTCGAAACCGTAACGCATTTCAACTGCTTCTGGTTTGGTCCACATAGTGTTTCTCCTTTATCAATAAACATACTGTTGCTTAGTATGTATCGTTATTGTATGACAAAAACACCACAAAAAACATACTGAAAATCATTAAAATCAACTAAGTTTAATTACAGTCATCAAGGCTTCTTTTTCACTCCAGAACGCCCAATACCAAAGTCCGTTGGTATCTCTTTCTAAGAACATAGGACTAGATTTATAGCCTGTGTCTACAATCTGATTGTGTGTAGTATCCCAATTTGACCAGTTTAATCCGTGTCGTTTAAGAACATTGACTCGATCTACTGGATTGATGATTAAAATAGATTGAGGCGGATTGTCTAAGAAACAAGTTCTATGACGTTCCGCCTCATAGTAGGGAATGTGTTTATCTAACCAATCATGCCATGATACTATTTTCATCAAAATCCTTGACCAACATTTCCTTAGCCAAAGTATTTACTCGAGTGTATTCATTATACTCAGGATGGTCAACTCCTACAGTAAATGCACGATCTAGATCACGCATGTCTTTGATCATATCAGGTGTTAGCTCAAAACGTAAAAAATGCACTGCGGCAGTTTTGGTATCGTTGCTTCTATCCATATCTTCATCAGCGATAGCATAGACAGGCTGATGGCCTTCTACTTTGACATAAATCTTATCTTCTACCCGACATAGCTTTTCTAGCATTTCTGCTCGTTCTACAGGATTGCCGTATTCAATAGTTAATGTAGCCTTGAGGTTGCTACCGCTTGGAATCAACGGATTGTAAGCATCTAGCTCGTCTTGAATGCCTTCACTCATAAAAGTCTTTTCAATCAACAACATTTCTTGTATCTGATACTTAACAGTGACACGATCTTCAAAATGCAGAGTCATATGACGACCAACTTGCACTTGACGCTGTTTTCTATGGTTCACTGCGGCTCGTTTAAAATCGTTACGAATGCGGCTGTATTCTTCTAAGGTGTGTAAATCGCTGTGTGTTAATACCATTTCTATCTCCATTATAGTCCATAAGCCATTGCCAACAATGACAATGGATGTTTTACTTTGTCTTGATCTTGAATGTCCATACCTTGCTCGATATGATGTCCGGCCAACTGACAGTCCGATGCGATAAAGTCAACTATGCCGCCCGGATGATCCTTCATACGATTAAACACGGGTTTTCCGATCTTCATAGCTGTCTCGTGAAACTCTTTCTTGACTCCCCATGTGCCAGCATGTCCGCTACAACGTTCGACAGTATTGACAGTGGTATTAGGAATCATCTCTAACACTTCGCGAGTCTTTTGTCCAACATTCTGAACTCGTAAGTGGCAGGCAATATGATAGCTAACATTTCCTAATCCGGTAATAGAAAAGTCTGTTCGAAGTAGTCCATCTTTGTTGCGCTGAACAAAATAATCAAAAGGATCCCACATGGCTGCTTTAACAGCTTGGACATCCGCATTATCTGGGAACATCAAAGGTAGTTCTTGTTTGAACATCAGTGTGCAACTAGGAATCGGCGTAATAATAGCATAACCCTCTCGAGCCAGCTTTGCCAACTGCGGAATGTTCTTCTTCATCAAATCTTCTACAGCATCGAGATCACCTAGCTCTAACTTAGGCATACCGCAGCAGGCCTGCTTTTCTGCCACTACGAAAGGAATTGCATTGTGATCTAACACTTTGAGCAGATCGTGTCCGATGCCAGGCTCGTTCCAGTTTACATAACAGGTGGAATACACAGCAACCTTACCAGGTGTTCGATTACCGTCTACCGCTGTGGTGTGCGAACTTTGTTCGTAGTTTTTAGTGAAAGGCTTACTAGAAAACTCGGGTAACCAAGCATCTTTATGAACACCTAATACCTTTTCACCCATCTTGCGTAATGTCTTATTTTTAGCACTTGCATTTACAGTCTGCACCACCACAGGAATCGACGCTAATTTACCGTTGATACTGGTATTCGACAATACGTTGTCACGGAATTTAGTTTCAGTGCCTTCCTTATGCTGAATAGCCTTTGCTCGTAACATCAAGTGAGGAAAGTCCAAATTCCATTCATGCGGCGGAGTGTATGGACATTTAGTCATGTAGCAGAGATCGCACATATAGCACTGATCTACTACTTTCCAATAGTCGTCTTTCTTAACTCCGTCCATTTCCATAGTTGACGATTCGTCGATGAGATCGAACAGAGTAGGAAAACTTCCGCAAAGGCTAACACATCTACGGCAACCGTGACAGATATCAAAAACTCGTTCCATTTCTGTTAGGCACGAATCTTTGTCATAGAACTCTGGATTCTTCCAGTCTAAGGGATGCCTTGTCGGGGCTTCTAAGTTACCTTCTTTTGCCATAGAATTATTCTCTATAAATGTGTTAGTGTTTGCGGTTGGGGCCATAGCCCCAAACCTTAATTAGGCATTGTCTGCTTTGTAAGCGTCTAATGTCTTTTGGAACTTACCAGCGTGGCTACGTTCTGCTTTAGCCAGTGTATCGAACCAGTCGGCGATTTCGTCGAATCCCTCGTCACGGGCATCACGAGCCATTCCTGGATACATATCAGTATACTCGTGTGTCTCACCGTGAATAGCTGATTCCAATGCCTGCACTAGATCCTTAGCTGGCAAACCAGTTTCTGGATCGCCCGACCCTCCCTGGATTAGGTATTCCATGTGACCGTGCGCATGGCCTGTTTCACCTTCTGCTGTGTGACGGAAGATATTAGCAACGTCCGGTGCGCCAACAATGTCAGCCATGTTCGCGAAATACAAATAACGACGATTCGCTTTTGATTCGCCTGCGAACGCATCTTTCAAATGCTGTTCTGTTTTAGAACCTTTTAATTGTGCCATTTTAGTCTCCTTGTGTGTAAAAAATAGCGGTAGAACCTATGTTCTTACAAACATTATATATCCTAAAGAAACCTATTGTAAAGCGTTTTTTATAGGATTTTCCTATTGTATTTTCTAATAAAGAATATTAGAAAAACTAATAATAGATTACTGAATGTTTGTTCAGGACAAAGATCGAACAAGTTAATTATAACTAAAACTATTTTAAAGTCAAGAAAAAAGGCTATCGAAATAGCCTTTTTCTACTATTTTGGTTGACAAGGCATAGCTGCCCCGGACCCGCAGTTTCTTAGGCTGCAAGAGCAACACGACCGCTTACAGTGTTACCTGTGAAGCTTAGTGCTGCAAAGTCAAATGAATCGTCGTTTGCGATTACTATTTTTGCTTGATTTAGGGTCATCGCCTACCCTGCTGTCCACTCTGTTACTCTTTGCCCTGTCGAAACCAATGCAGGCCCATCATAAAAGGACTAGTGCGAACACTATTAGCACAACAACTACACCTATTCCTAAGTGGGTTAGATCGTCATTCATACTAATCTCCTTATGGTGGACCTGGGCGGACTCGAACCGCCGTCCAGAACACTTTTCTCTTTGCTTCATACAGCAATATAGTTATTTAACACTCATTCGTCATCTTCGTCAAGATCTTCATCTTCCCAAATTGTGCCTTTCTGATCATATTTCTGATAGTAGGCCTCATTTGGTTTGATTATGCGCCAAGAGTTTGGATACTTTAACGCTGCCAAGGTAGCTTCTTCTTTCTTTAACAGATCACAGATAATATAACTGGTTCCGCAACTGCCTTCTACGTTTTTAAATGGACTGTGTTTAAACTCGTTGGCCATTAATGCCTTATGCATTGCAGAACCCCAAGCGAACATGATACGAGTGATACCCAACTTTTGGTTGCGTAGTCTAATCTTATCTACTAGAGTTAGTTTGGCTATGGTAGCAGAGTTTTCTTCGTCGATTGTTAATAAACAATCTTTGACTTTGATACTGCCTTTGGTATGCGAGTTATCTGGTGTTTCCTTGGTAGTCCAAGGTATCTCGCAGGTTACGTGATTGACGTAAAATGATTCCCCATGTGTTTTTAGGACCCACATAGGTATAGTTTGGTCCTCTAGGTGTTTTTTGTTAAAATGGAACACCACGTCCTTACAAGCATATTCAATCTATTTCATTTTAGTTTCCTTTAAAGTAGGGGGCCTTTCACCCCCTAGGTTTTTATTTATTAAAGCGCATCCCAGTAAGTGTAAGTTTTTTCTTTTACCTTAGTAAGGATGAGGCTCGCACCATCCTTGTTAGTAAACACATACTTAGAACCATCTTCATCAATCTTCTTCAACTCTGACGGAGTGAATCGGATGCTCTCCCAATCCCAGCATTCGTCGTCAGTGCCGGCATTTTCAACAACTTTGTAGCTGATTCCAACAGTCTTGTTAAGAGGGTTACCTTCCCACTCTTTTTCTTCCATATTGGTTTGAGCCACTTCCTCACCGTTGAGCATGAGCTTAACAGTGTAACGAGAATTGCTGCTGTATTCCGGCTTGGTATTCAACATCTGCATAGCCTCTTGAGGAGTTTCGTTATAACGATTCATTTCCTCGACCAACGCTTTGAGCATGTCGAAATTGAACTGATCAAAAGTTCCTGCGATACCTACGATTTTTTCAATATGATCTTTAGCTTTTAGATTATCGTGGCAGTATTCACGGATGAAATCTGCATCCAAACCTTTATATTCCAAAGAGTAAAAGATACGACCAGGTCGGTTACGCATATGGCTGTTCACACGCCATTTGTCGTTACAGGTGAGAACAAACAACTTTTTAGTTGGATACACTCCGTCAAGCAGAGTTAGCATCAATTCTTGTTCGTGTTCATCGTAGACCTTTTCGTATTCGTCAAAGACCACAACCATAGGCTGCTCGATGCTTTGAATGAAGGCATTGAATGCTTCACCGCACCACGGCTGATTGACAACGATAGTAGGATACCCCTTATCGTAGCCTTTGACCGACAACATCTTAGCCAGCAGAGTCTTTCCGGAACCTTTTTCACCGGTGAGCATCACACCAGTAGTAGACGGGCGATCTTCAAAAGAGTGAAGGATACGATCGGCACGTTTTAGAGTATCGCCGTAGATCTTACCTTTGATTTCAAACTTGTCAATTTGTTCTAGAAACAGTTGACCAGTCATTTCATTTTTCTTAATGACGTAGTTTCCTGCAGGAAGATGCTCATGGATATCCAGTGCTTCTTTTTTAGAAACTGTGTAAGAATTGCCGTGTTTAACAAAATAAGTCATTACGCTCTTTCAAGATTAATTAAAACAAGACCTTATTGTATAATAAAACAAAAGGGTCGTCAAGACCCTTTTGGTTAGATTAAGCAAAAATTTCTAACGCTGTGCCGCACTCTTGACAAAACTTACTAGTAGCTTTGTTCTGTTTACCGCAGGTAACACACTTTGGTTTATGTTTGACTGTGATAGGCTTGGGCATAGTGCCGCCGAACAGTTTGAACACCATCGAGTGTTTGACACTTTCCAAGGCACCGACATAGGCAGTGCTGAACTTCTGTGAGCTGTGACTACCAGGAACAGTAATACCAACATCAGAAACCGCAGAGGTCGCTGAAGCTGTAACAGAGTTTAGGGTAGCATTTGTGCTATAAGAAACATCCATACCACGCATGATGCCGCCTTGCGGATAAATGCCTCCGGATATTTGGCTAGTGTTCCAAACAATAGGACGAGGTGGTTGTTCGAATTGGAATTCGATACGAACTAGGCCGTCCTCTATGCCAATGCCTCTGTGCTGTTCTACTGCACCTGTGCGCTCGATGAATTTGAAACGATTACCTTCGGAGAGATTGCCGTTTTTAATCCAACGCTCGAGATCGACTTCTCGACCCGGGTCTATGACCAATCCGCCAGGAACGGCATTCTCTCCGTCGATAAACACGTTAGCTACTGCACGAGTGGTATTGAGATTTTTTAGTAGGACAGTGTATTCACTGCCAAATGGAATGTGAACTGTATCTTTAAATTCACGTAGGACTTTGCCGTTTACTTTGATAGCCGCGGCGAGCTTTGATTCATACATCATGTTTTCTCCTTGTTACGGTCTACACTCTAAAGACCTAAAATTTAAAGAGTGTTGGTTTGTAGCACCTGCTACAAATTCTATTTATTCTTGAATAAAGGCACACCATCAGTTAAATGGCGCACATATTCAAGATCGGGAAATGTTTCCAGTGTGCCACGATGTCTTTCAATCCTCAGACTACCTTCCTGCTCAATAGCATAGAAAAACATCTCTGTTGCACCTTCGTCTAGTTGTGATTTAAAATATTCAATCATTATTCAACTCCAAAACCATTTTTTAATAAAACTAAAAACAATCATAAAGATAGTGAAATAAGCGGCCGCGCCTACCATCAGTAGATATACAACTGCCCACCAACCTGCTCGGTCACCTTCAGTCATACATTGTTCCCGCCAATACGACTGTAGCCGAGTTTACTTCTAATCTCTTTCATCTCAGCTCTGCGCTCTTTTGCTTCAGCTCGTTCAACTTGTTTATTTTGGAGAAACTTAATTTCTCGTTTGACAATACGAATAGCTTCCTTTTGACGTTGTTGAGCAAACGCTTGGCTAGGACCCCAGTCAAACTTTTCAGCAGTTGCTTCAAGCTCTTCAAGACTTTCTTTGACTTTGATTAATTCTTCAAGCGTCATTTAGATACTGCTCAATAAAAGGTTCTTCGTTTGGAAAATAATGCACATCATACATTATTCCGCCAATGTTGTATTCTGCACACCAACTATGTTGATTGTTAGTCTCTCTAATTGGTTCGGTCATTTGAAGCATAAGCCAAACACGATCGTGTTCGTTGCCTTCAAGTCTGCGTTTAGGAGGACCCATAATTCTGCGTGTAAAGGCCTTGGCTTCTTCTGGAGACATATTCAACACATTCATAATAATTCTTTGGTGCGCTAGATGGGAATTGAACCCACTACTCAGAGTTTTAGAGGCTCCTGCTTGACCGGTCAGCTTCTAGCGCATTGATCTTATTATACTTCTTTTTTAGACAGTGTCAATAGTTTAGAATGCAGAATCATATTTTCAGTTACCAATTTAGTTATAGTAGCTAAAAGTATTAATCTATCTGCATCGTTGATATCATCTTTATCGAATTGGTCTAATATACTAGTGCCAATCATGCGCATGGCCTGTTCTTGACCTTCTTTGAATACACCCCAATCGATAGGATCACCTTCTTCGTGAGCAAAGGCGATGTCGATTAATTCGTCTAAGGTTATTTTAGCCATCCTATCCTCTTGTTGTTGTCTTTTCTATGTTGATATTCTTCTAAACTTCCCGGAAACCTCCATGCCCATATAGCGACTAATAGCATAGATATTCCGCTGTAGATCACAGCTTTTATATTATATGTGGTAAACCAAAGGATAGCAAGACTAGACGACATAACCAGTATCATTAGATATTTCCCCTTGGTTGGAAAAACTTTCTTCTGTGTCCAGTTTGTAAGGAACGGACCAAACCTAGGATGATTGTATAACCAATCGTGCATCTTCGGTGAACTCTTAGCAAAACAGTAGGCTGCAAATACTAAGAATATACTAAAGGGGATTCCGGGAGTAACTATACCGATATAGGCTATTCCTAAACTTAAGAATCCTAAAATTTTCCACAAGAGTTTTTTCATTATACTACCTTAACATTTGAACTGCCAGCAGCTCCACTGTAGGTAACAGGTTTATCGTATGCAGCCGGAACAGTCCATGCTCGGCTAACTGACACAACAGGCATACCTCCTGCTTTAAATCCCACTTCATTTAAATTATCTGCTTGATTGCCGCCGGCGATAAGAATACTTCCGTTAGCCGGATTATAACCTCTAAAGAAACCAATATGACCGCCCCCTTGTCTACTGAACACTACGATATCGTTCAGCCTCCACTTAGACTTGTCACCCACAGGAACAGCGGTTCCGAAACCCTTGTATGCCAAACTACTCAATGTTTTTAGTGCAGATACACCCGATGACTTTAATACCGAGCCAGCGAATGCTGCACACCAAGGAGTAGAATCGTTACCAAGATTAAACCCGACCGATTTATAACATCCAATGATACATACATTTTTTCCGTTTTCTTTCCACTTACCTGCCCTAGCCTCTGCTAATGCAGAATCTATATTTTTTGCTAATACAGCAAAAATATCATTAGGATTGGCACCGGGATCTAGTTTAACAGGAAAGCCGCCGGCACTACTGTATGCTCCGGCAGCATCTGGTTTGACTTTTTCTACAGGACCTACCTGAGGAACTTCTCCTCGACCAGCCAGTCCCACCTCAGCCTCCGCAGCAGATGTTGCGGCCGCTCCAGATGTTGCTATGGCATCTGACTGCTCTAGAGAAAGAGACACAGTGACCGCTTCCGGACTACCGACAGCCGGACTCGGACTAGGTTCTTCCCACAAAGCGACTAATTTATTGTTAGCATATATATTCGTGGCATGATATACATCACTAATTCCACTAGGTCCTGGGATGAACGGCATCTATTTCTCCTTAGGCTAAAGCGATACCTGTAGTTGACTGAACGAATTGATCAGCAAACTGCTTGTCTGTTGCTTCTGCTACAGTCACGGTAGTTTTAGACAATTTAATTTCTTTATCAGGACTTACTGTGAACAAATAAGGCATCAGGCCAGGACCTTTTGCACCCATACCAATAACCATTGGCTTGCTTAATTTATAATAGGTCGCCGTTTCTTCTGTAAGTTTAGCAACGATCTCTTCACCGCTGGTTAGCTTAAGCGTAATGACTTCCCCTACTGATACACCTTTATCAATTAACATCTTTTAATCTCTCTCTCAATTCTGTAAATCCGCCAACTAGTTCTCCATCTAAAAAGATCTGTGGAACTGTTCGTGCAGTAGGAACGGCTTCTAAAAGATCTTCTTTTGAATAACCATCTCCGATTTTCTTTTCTTCAAACTGTATACCCTTTTGTTTTAACAATGCCTTGGCTTGATCACAATAAGGGCAATGATACTTACTCCATACGATTGCTTTCATTTATTTCCTTTCTAACCTGTAAAGACTACCGAACCACTCTTATCAGTGACTCTAACCATTAACATGCCTTTGTTTTTATAGCTCAAGGCAGCGGCCATGGCAGATTGTTCATTACCATAATGACCAATAGTAGTCCATGATTCGTAGGGCGATTGTCTTTTAAATTGCGCTTTATACATAGTGTTTATTATATAGCCGGCAAATCTTCGTAGTCAAGATTATCACTCATGACTCCAATTACATAATTGGTGCTTTCATTTTCCTGAAGAGCAGTTTGTTTCTTATGTGTATCGCTGTGCTTGTTAAACCAAGGAATAGGTGTAGTTTTTGGAGCAGGATGACCATACTTGATACCAATATCTTTTAGTGCTGTGGCAGCAGTATAATCGACAAAATCTTTAAGAATATTAGAATTAAGACCAATCACTGTGCCTTTCTTGAATAGATAATCTGCCCATTCTTTTTCTTCACGGATAACATCCATATACATCTGATATACTTCTGCTTCACAATCTTCTTTGGCTCGAGCAAATCTAGGATCTTCCTTAACCACTTGATTGATCAGCCAAGCAGTCCAGCCCTTGTGCAATAATTCGTCTTGTAGAATTAGGCTGATGATGTTGCCATTGCCGATAAAGATCTTGTTCTCTACCATTGCAAGACTTGTAGCAAATGATACCATAAAGCGGAAGGCTTCTAAGGCATAACTTGCGTGTAGTGCTAGATAGATTGTCTTGATGTGTTCTTCTTCTGTTACTACCTCACCGAGCTCTTTGCGGCAATTAACCTGATGCAACCTTTCATAATACTCACCTACACTAGATGCCATGTCAACAATTTCGTTGGTATCGTGGATCGTGTTGAACACTTCCTTAGGCACGTTGTAGATGTTACGAATGATGTGGCTGTATGAGCGACTGTGGATGTTAGTTTCAAAGAATGTCCAGTTGTAGACCAGTGCTTCTAATTCAGGTAGACTTACGACCGGAGTAAAGATCTGACTTGGGCCGCGGCCTTGCAGACTGTCAAGAGCAGTTTGCCTAAGCAGGTTGCTAGTGAAGATATGTTTAACTGCATCTGATGCATCCTTAAAGTCTTGTGCGTCTTTGGTTAGACTGATTTCTTCCGGAACCCAAAAGAAACCGCGGGCTGTCTTTTCAAAATCAGCGATCTTATTATATTTTACTTCTTCAAATCGTTGAATAGTAACTGGGCCGGCTGGATCCAAGAACATCTTACGATTGGCATAATCTGTCTTAGTCTTTAAATTGTATTGTTGTTTGCTCATAGTTTATCTTCTTTGGTATAGTTATATTCATTCCACACATTTCTATTGTGGACTGTAGTTTCTTTTAATAATCGCCAAGTTTTTTCTTGTGCAGTTTCGGTCCATCTAAAATCAAAACTCATAACAGGCGCCCGACCAGTTCGTCTATCATATAATTCCACATGTTCATAATAGTGTGTCATCCACACAAGTTTACCACTGGTCACACGCTTTGGCAACCAAGCAAACTTTTTATTTTCCATAGTTTCCGCTTGCTAGAACAATCTTGCAAATGTGTTCTAATCTTTCAATATGCTCATAGGCTCGCCACGGACTTGTATCAATAGCAACTACCCCGTGTCCCTTAATACCTACAATGTCATAGGCAATGTTACCATTGCTGTCTAGCTGTAGGTTCTCGTGACAACGATCTGCAAGCTCTTGACTTATCGGAGGAACATCGCCTACGTTTGGTGCTACCTTGGTATAACGATTAAGTTCGGGAAACGCATCGCTGATAGTGCTAAGGTCAATACCGGCATGCATGGCCGCAATGCAATATGTAGGATGCACATGGACCACTACGCGAACTTCGTCCTTATGTTGCCCCATTTCTTTTTGTAGGCCAAAATGCAATGGTAGTTCACCACTGGGTTTTAAATTCGCACTGATATCAGTATAAGGAAGATCGATCGGAATAGGAGTAACGTGATTGCCTCGGCTAATACCAACCTTCTTAAACTGATCGGGTTGTAGTGTTTGCTTACGCACACCGCTAGGTGTGATGTAAAAGTGATCACGGTCGTGATGACGAATACTTACATTACCATCACGACTGGTAATCCAGTTGCGCTTATATGCATCGACAAGAATATCACAAATAGTTTCTAACATTATAGTTTACATGCCTCGCAGTCTTCTTCTATGCTTGGTTCAGACTCTCTTTCGTGAAATCCGTTATAATGGACTTCGGGAGTAGCTTCTTCGTGTTTAGAACCAGCCTTGTTGATTAAACTGTAATAAAATGTTTTAATGCCCCACATATGTGCCTGCATCAGATTCTTGGCAATCAATGTAGTTGGAACTTTGCGTTCTGGGAAATGAGCAGGATTATAGAAGGTGTTTGTTGAAATACTTTGATCTACATAGGCTGCTAGAACGGCTGCTGTTTTGATATATCCGTCGCAGTCTTTCTGTTCCCACATTAGTTGATATTTGTTTTTCAATCTATTGTATTCAGGGACTACCTGTGTAAATGATCCTGCTTTTGATTCTTTAGTGGAAATCAAACTCATTGGCATTTCGATACCGTTTGTTGAATTAATAACAACGGAACTAGATTCAACCGGCGCGATAGCCATCAGTGTGGCATTTCTAACTCCGTGTTCTTTCATTTCTTTCCTAAGAGATTCCCAATCAAGTTCAGGATTGAAGTTTGTAAGTTGATCGACTCCTTTGGCTCTGAGCTCCCAAGGGAAGATTCCTTGTCCATATCTTGTTCTGTCTGACTCTTTACACTTGCCTCGCTCTTTTGCAAGTTCAACGCTGGCTTCAGTGAGATAGTAGGCCTGATGTTCCATCCAACTTTTAACTTCCGATAGTGCGTCTTTGTCGCCATATTTTAATCCTCTCTTAGCATGCCAATAGGCTAGGTTAGTAACACCGATACCCAAAGGCTGTATCTCGTCGTTGCTGAGTTTACTCTGTATCGACAAGAAGTCTTGGTAGTCAAGGATGTTACACAGGCTACGCTGTAGAATCCTGCAGGCTCTACGCATGTCCTCTGGATTTCGGAACGATCCCCAGTTGATAGATCCCAGTGTGCATAACGCTATGCGACCACTATCGTCATCGAGTCGTTTAAATGGACGTGTGGGCAATAGAATCTCACAGCACAGGTTACTCTGATATATCGTATGATATTCAGGATCAAAAGGTCCTTGATTGATTACATTATCAATAAACACCAAATAGATACGACCTGTATCTGTGCGTTCTTTCAGTATACCACCCTTGAAAACTTCTTCAGCACTCATTACCTTTTTACGTAGGTCTTTGCGCTTTTCGTATTTGACGTATAAGTCTTCAAATAAATCTGTGTCTTTATAGAAGGCTTCGTAAAGATCAGGAACCTCGTTAGGATCAAAGAACGTGATATGTTCCTTATTTTTAAACCTACGCCAAAAGAACGCTGATAGAACAACTCCGTAGTCCATGTGTCGGACACGAGTTTCTTCAGTTCCTTGATTGTTCTTAAGAACAATGAGGTCGTCAAACTGATGATGCCAAATAGGATAAAAAACTGTAGCACTAGCATTTCTAATACCACCTTGTGAGCATGAACGTAAGTCGCCAAACCATTTCTTTAGGAATGGGATCATACCAGTGTGCATGATCTCGCCTCCACGAATGGGACTACCTAATGATCTTAGGCGTCCAATTTCTAAACCAATGCCTGCACGTTTGCTGGCATATTTGGCCATCATCTCTCCAGAAGCAAATATACTGTCCAGATCATCGTCACTGCGGATAAGAACACAACTACTAAACTGTTTTGTAGGAGTCCCCAGCCCAGCAAGCACAGGTGTAGCGAGAGTAAACAAGCCATCACTAGCCGCATTATAATATTCCTTAATGTAACGCATACGAGCTGCGTTTGGCTCTTCTTTATGAAACACTGTGGCTGCTGCAATCATATAGCGGATCTGCGGAGTTTCATAAATTTCTTTGGTAGCACGATTTCGAACCAAATATTTTTCTATCAACTGTTCAATGGCTGCATAAGAATATTGCTCGTCTTTTTCGTGATCGAGCATGTCGTTCATTTTGTTCCAATCTTCTTCGCTATACCATTCTAAAAGTTCTGGTGTATATAAACCAACACTAATATTTTTCTTTACTATTTCGTATAGGCGGGGAGGCTCGTATTGACCATATACGTCCTTACGAAGCATACTCAATCTCTGTTTACCTGCTACATATTGATAATTAGTGTGACCGATATCTGGGTTTGACTCAACGTCGATAAGGTCTACAATCGCTCTTAGTGTAATACCATCGATCTCATCTGTAGTGATGCCATCGTAAAAATGTAATTGTGCTTTGATTTCTATCATTGATTGGCTAACGTCTGCGATACCTTTACAAACTTTCGCCACCTGTGCCTGCCATTTCTCAATCATCAACGGCTCTTTGTGTCCGCTTCTTTTTATTACTGTAATTGTCATTGTGCGTCTCTATTTAAACTTGGTCTGATATTTATAAGCTATCTGATTTTGACCATAATAGCTTGGTTTTGATATTTGAAATTGCCTGGTAGTCAACGACTGATCGATATTCAAAATTAAGAACATGCTTGTTATCTACAATTAAAAAATATCTCGGTTGTTTTTCTTCCGGAAGCATAGACGTATGTATCTCGCAATTAACATCCATAAACCGACGTGTTAATTTAATAGTATACAGCATTCCGAGGCTTATTGCAAGCTCGTCAAGGCGGGAATCTAACACCAAATGCCACGGATCGGGCCATTCGGAGGGATTATTTGGATCTAGATAGGGACTAACAAAAGGTGCTGGACTCCAAAACTCTGCAACTGCTTCGTAGGGGTTTTGGATTTCTTCTAGTTGTTCTCTAAATTCTTTCCAGCTTGCTAGTCTATCGGCGCCGTGCTTATCAAACACCGTAGGTCACATCAAAAGAGATGTTACCTGTGGCTCCATTGCCAACCGGATTCTTATAACTTAGCACCACAGTTTCGACTCCAGAGTCAACGTCGTTGTCTCTGATCTCTGCTGAAAATTCAAATTGTGTCATAATCATTCCTCCGATTGATGTTGATGATGTTGAACTGTATGAATAGTTGTCTGCGATATTCACCGCAGTAAAATCTTCATCTATAGTCATAACTAATTGTCCAATGCGTGTGTGGCTAGATAGAGTAAGGACATAGTTAATTACTGCGTATCTGTTTAATGCAGAAAATACTGCTACTGGTCTAAAGCTGTCTGAAAGATAGATCTGTGAAAAATTTCTATCAACAAATTCAGCTTTATCTACATTATATGCTTCGCTGACTGCATTAACTGTGTTCACAGATACGATACCCGCGGCCTGTTGTCTGTCACTTGAACAATCTATTAAAATGTTTCCTGTCTTCTCACCAAAGTATACTATTGGATGTGTTGGGTCTGACGCTGTTGCAGTTTCGTTTCCACAGTTCTTAAATCTAGATCTAGAAATTATAGTTTTTCTTCCTGCTATCGATCTAACAGCTTGTGTGGCTACCTCTTCGAAATCACAATCGTTGATATACCATTTGTTGTCTTGTCCGTTAACTCCGTCAATATAGATAGATGTATGATTGACTAGGAATTTGCAACTGATAAAACCTACAACGGTTTCGAATGCCACTGTCTGTGAACATTTCACGCTGAGAGAATTTGAATCAAAGATGCAAGATTTGAATTCTACACCATTTACTTTGGTTCCAGATAGAGTATTCAACCAGACAACTGCCGCTGCTGCTGTTGAAAGAGTAACAGCATCACCTAATCGATATTCGCCTTTAAATCTCACGCCATCTAGTTTACTATTTGCTAGACCAGATAGGATCAATGAACCACTGGATCTTAAGATCGTGATATTTGAAATTTCTACGTTCTGTGGACGATTGGAACTATCGAAGCCAGCTAACTCTGTTCCGTCGCTGGTAATAAAACGAATATTGTTAGCGCCGATATTGATCACTGCTCCTAACTGTGTTTCACCTCTGATGATAGCGTTACTTGGTATCGCCAAACTTCCGGAGATTAGATATTCTCCGTTCGGTATCATTAAAACTTTTTTGTAGTTAGAATTCGCATTTCTAAATAATTGAGTAAATGCAGTTTGAAAAATTTCTGTGCAGTCTGTGGAACCATCACCGATAGCACCGAAGTCAGTGATGCTTACATACTCATCTAGCTTCGATTGTAAGTTTCTCGGAATCGATAATGTTATGGCAGTGTCGTTGGAAGCGAACTGATAACTAGATGCTAGATCTAAGATATTATCGTGCTCTGTGATGATCTTGGTATTGCCTACATACGGAGCACCTTCTGCTACAGAACCATTACCGATGTAAAGTTCTTGTGTGTCAATAGCCCAAGCAAATTCCGCAGAACTCAGCTGCGGAATACCACTATTTGAATTTTTTTGTCCTCTGCGGACTTGTATTTTAGATATCTGAACGACAGCCATAGATAAATTCCCGTTATAGGGTATTTATCTTAATGAGTTGTAGTATTCTTCTACCTTACCCAACCACAGATCTTGATATTTGTTAAAGTCCTGTGGCAATAAATCAAACTGTTGATATTCGCAGTTTCTAGAACACATAAACACATGCCCTTCGCGAATGTCTGTGCCGTAGACTTCATTATGTGCTAATATATAGGCTACCAGCTGTAAGAAGTAATCTTCAACCCATTCGGCTTTCTTAGGTTTGTTTGTTTGCTTGTAGTCGCAGACACTGGGGTTACCTTTGTAAACTGCTACAAGATCAGTGGTTCCTGAATAAAGTCCAGGGAAGTATAAGCTCTGTTCCATGGCCCATACTTCGTTAACATCCGATAGTCCATTCTTGATTATTTCGTCAGCCATTTTATTAGCTTGAACATGGACAGGATTATTGCCTGGTTGTCGTTGAATACCTGCGATGAATCTTTCTAAATTGCTGTGCATAGCTGTGCCAACGCCGGCAGCTTCTGTAGTAATTTGTTTGGCTTTTTCTTCACCGATTCGTTTCTTCCACTCATTTAGATGAGTCATATCCTTGGTTGCTGAAAGGATAGTTGTAACACTGGGGAGGCTTTCACCGTCTGGTGTTAGGTATACACGTTTGCGTGTTACAGGATCGTTGATCTGTCGACAGTTCTTATATTGGAACTTTTCAACAAATGGGGGCGGGGTAAGTTGTAGTGTCATATTCTGTATATATTAACAGAATATTTTAAAGATGTCAAACCTGGGGAGTTGCGGTAGCCTGTGCTAATTGAGCCGGTGCTGCCGAAGCTGCGATTTTATCTACAGTTTGGGCACTGTCTTTACCGCCATTTGGGACAGGCTCGCTGGCATCTCCTGGTTCTTCTGCACCAGGAACATTTAACTCGATTCCGTTCTTATCAAAGTTTTTAACCAAACCTTGAATAGTAGGATTTGAGTCATACATAGATTTAAATGTTTCATAATCTGCTGCGAATTCAAATCCAGCATTAGTTGAGATATTTTGTAAAGCATTCCAATTTAATTTACTCGGAGCTTTTTTAGATGATGCACGACCGATATGATTTTTTAAAATCATAACGAATTTATCTATGCCTGCATCATCGCCCGCAAATTCAAAAAATCTCATCCTAGTTCTGCCAGTTGTTTTTGTAAGTCTGCAAGTTCGGCCTGTTTTTCTTTAATGGCGTCTTGAACTTGTTTTTTCTGCTCTTGTTGTTCTTTAGCTGCTGCCGCTGCTTGTGCCGGATCTATACCTTGTAAAGTTTGTGCTGCTTGGCTAGCTCCTTGAGCGACAGCACTGCCTGCTGATTTTACAGCATTGGCCGCTCCCGGAGCTGCGGCGTTAACGGCCGAGCCAACACCACGTGCTAAAGCAGCACCGCCTCTTAACGCAGCACCGCCGACTGCTGCGGCACCTCTAGCTACTGCTCCTACGCCGGCTGCTAACGCTGGTAATATTTCATCCAACTGTTTATCGTGCTCGTTTAAATCTGAAAGTTTCATTAGCCTGCTAGCACTTTTAATAGACGGTTGCTGCGATCAATACTTTCGCGTTGTTCTCTGCCCAATGCTTCGTCACCGCCTGCTGCGGCATCAGCTGCACCGAATTCGTCTTCACCTTCTTCTGGTGGTCCCATTTCGTCGCCAGTGTTCATCATGTCTGGTTCGGCTGCGCCAAGATCGTCGCCGCCTTCTGCACCTAACATTTCTGCGCCTTGTTCTTCACCAGTCAGTGTTCTAACACCTGTGGCTAGAGTTTCGCGTGTTTGCTTTAGATTTTCTAGAGCTTGCTGGATAGCAGGCGCTACAGCAGAAATAAAACTCTTTGCCAGATCTTGTCCCATCTCATCACGGATCTGATCACCTAATTGTAGAAGTGTGTCGTTTTCCATGCCAGATAGTTCTTCAATCCAACGGCTAACTCTGTCGACCATTGTTTTTGCTGTGACGATAGCACTGGCCTGTTGCACTTCGCCTTCTCTTAGTGTAGTCATATCTTCTCCTGATTCAATTGACTCGTTCTTTTCTTTGTTGTGTTGCTTCCATGCTGTTGCATAGGCAATCGACTTTTCTTTATCTGTTAGTTTACCATCATCTGCATATCCTTTCTTGATATGCTTTACCATTCTTTCTGCTTTGGCTCCTGGAGGGGCTTTTTCTTCAATACTCTCATCGTAACCAAAGCTACCGTAATCTTCATCTGAACCGTGACCTGCTGATGCTAGAGCGTAAGCATCGTCAGTGTCGCCGCCTTCGTCTGGGTCTTGATCCCCGCCGTCGACTAGTTCCTCGAACTCTGCTTGTAGATCATCGACGTAGTCTTCTTTTTCTGGAAATTCACCGCCGTCTTGATCTGTGTAAGCATACCATACAACTTCGGCCGCCGATTCAGCATCTCCGTTCTTTAGATGTTGTATGATTTCTTTAAAGTCCGGATCTCCATAACCGCCTATTTCATTCATGTCGGAATCAAACCTTTTTAGGAGTTCTTGCACTCTTTCTTCCATTGATCCAAAACCTTCTTCAACTTCTGCTGTGCTAGGATCAGCGATGAACTCTTCACGTTCTGCGATTTCAGCATTGATAGCATCAAGCATAAATTGTGCTTTTGTGTAGGCATCGTTTTCTAGATTTTCATTGAAGCCGCTTTGTCCTCGAACTTGACTGATCTGGGTTCTCAGCTTGTTGCGGGCATCTTCTAGTTTAGGAAGATCAAAACTCTGCAAGTCTAGACGCTGTCCAAACAGCTTTTCCATGCTTTCGTTGATCTTTTTGCTTGATCTATTATTTTTAAATAGGTCTGTAGTTTTCATATTTAAAAGGTCCAAATTTATAGTATATTTATTCAGAATACAGCCAATCGCTCTACTGTTTTCTTTGCTTGTATGGTGCGATCTCGACTTTCGCAATATCTAGCCCATAGCATATCTGCTTTGTCAAAATCTCGCTGATGCTTTGATCGTTCATATTGAGACCGTAGCATCTGGCTGTCTGAGAACCATTTTCCATATTTTTGATCTGCATGGTATATCTCATCTATGGTTAATTGCGATTTTTTCATAGCCAACAGATTAGCTATACTGATCGCTGATTTGTTTAGAGATATTCCCTGATATATAACCTGTCCATTTTTTACTATATCTTTAAGATTACCAACGTTCTTTATTAAAAAATCTCCAACAAGAATTCCATCCTTGGTTTTTATAGGAATTATTAATTTGGATAATTCTTTTTTAACGACCTGTTCTAGCCGTTGAGAAATGTTAGTCATAAAAAAAGGACCTATGGTCCTTTATTTAATGTATGTAGTTAATGGGCCAAAAATTTCAGCCCATCTTCATTAAAATGGTTACAACAATACCTAATACACCAGCTATAACAGTTCCTGCGGTTCCAATGATTACTTTGGTCATAGATTTTTGACCTTCGATGATATCAGTGTGGATAGTATCTACTTTTTCTTCTAGATTTGTTAGGCGTGTGTCTAACTGTAGATAGCGCATAGCGCAGAGATCTACATGGGCTTCTAAACTTTGTTTTTCTAAACTTGTGGTCTGTGATAGTTCAGACATAATAATATTTCTCCAATAAGGTTAGCTTGGATGCCTAAAATACTATGCCTGATGTGAGCCTATATGCTTTTATTTATCTTTCGATAAAGTTTCTAGTATAGCAGATCTTATTTCTTTAATGTCGTCGGAAACATCTTTAACTTTATCTCTAGTTTCATCCCACTGCTTGACTAGATTTCTCATAGTATACATAGCCCACCACCACCAGATAACTGCGATAGCAAACACTACCGTTTCACCAGTTATTATAACTAGACTGAGGAAGCCACCGTCAAAAAATCTCCATGTGAAAAATGTGCCTGCAAGGGCAGTTATGGGAAGAATTACTGCTGCCCATGCCCAGAGCCTAATCTGAGTAATTGTTTTATCTTTGAAGTTCATTTTATTTGCCTCTATATGAAAATATTTAATCATCATATAGACAGAATTTAAATGCTAGATTATTTCAATCCAAGTATTTTGTTTGTCCCCTGCGGTTTGAAACGCCGGAGGACTTATATCTGCAGAATTTTCTAATAGGTCTACTATAGGAACTCCATGGAGATCTTTAAGTAACAGAGAAACTTTGTTATCATTTTCTTTAAACACATCATCTCTTTCTGTAGAGAATTCCCAGGCCCAATGGACGGCTTTGCCTTCGTTAGCCACAGGCAATCTTCCATTTACTTTTTCGGGATCTCTATTCCATTCGATATTACTCCTTATACCGATAGTCTGTATAAGGCTGTTGAAGTTGGCCTGTTGTCCAATTTTGATTTTATCTGTTTCGGATCTCGAAGCGCCACTTCGGGTAATATCGATTAAGGTGATGAGTCTATAGCGTTCCATAATATGCTACTATTTACGCAGATAAAAAAAGACCGGAATAAATCCGGTCTCTTCCTTCCCATCCCTAGGAATATTAAGAAACTACAATGCTTGTTCCTAATGTCACTGCTGTATCTGTTCCAATACCGCTAATTCTTTCTATACGTGCAGCGATAGAAGTTGCATCGTTAGCGTGACCATCAACGATGATGCTGAATGTTCCTGCTGAGCTGTCAGTTACGAAATACATCAATGGGCTTAGTTCGCGCATGATCTGCTCTACTTTACCTTCTACTGCTCCGTCGTCGCTGCGTAGGTCAACTGCTGTGTTCGAACCGTCGCTGGTTGAACGAACTGTTACGAAATATGCTTTTAATTGTGCTGTTCCATATAATGTTCCAACTGAACTAGAACCTGCACCGTTTACTCTTGTAAATTCTGCCATGATTTTTCTCCTTGTCTCTTAAATCGTGATCCCGCTCCGGGACCGGCATAGTATTTATAATTTGGAGGAAAAATCAGGTGTTTTGACCGTTAATCGGCCCTAAATGGAGTCCAACGATCTCTAGGAACTAGTTTAGATCCACCGGCTACATAGCCTTCACCACCGGGCTTGCCGCCCGTGTGTGCTGTGATATCGCCCTTGGCAGCATCGAGCTCTCTAATGACTTCGTCCTTAGCAGCCATGATTTCTTTAACTAGGGCAAATAATTTGTCAAGAATACCAGGATTGTTGTCGCTGTGTGATTTAATCTTAACAGCCTTGGCTGGAGTCTTTTGTAAGAAGTTAAAGAATGACTCTGAGTTGATATTGTCTAATTGTTTGGCCTTGCTTTGGGTATTAACAAATGTATAAATCTCGCTTTGTAGATAACCCATACCTGCGATAGGGGCTAAGAATCTATCTATGGCAGGTTGGTCTTTTGCCATTGATTCTATTTTACTTAGATTGTCTGCGCCGACTTCTGGCCTATGACTTACATAGGTTAATCCGAATACAGTGAGCTCTGGATTGGCATTTAAGGCCTTTACATCTTCGATGTCTTCACCGGACTTGTCGCCGAAGTAATCTAAATGTTTATGTGCGGCCACTGCTATCTTGGCTTTACCTAATCTCTGTCCTATTGGGCTAGTAGCCTTTACTTCGTAGGTTGTTTGGTTAGGTGTGAACATTATCTTTCCGTCACCGCTGTCATAGGGTTTGCCTGGATGAAATAGAATATCTCCATAGATATATCCGCGGAAGTCTTTGGGAGTGCCTTTTTCAAATATAGGCCACAGGCTGGCCATGTCGTTGGCGAACTTTTCACGCCAGTCCTCACCTTTACCACGACTCATGATAAATGATTTTAATTCTTCTGGACTAGAACTTTTACCTTCTTCACGGCCCCAGTTGTTCTTGCCTACCATACGGAAGGTGCCGTCTTCGTCCCTGCCCCAGTAAACTGTAGGATTGCCGTCCCACTTAATGGAAATTTTTGATTCTGGTTTGGCTAGATCTTTGAGGATCTGTATAGCACGTTGGGCTCCGTTAGGTTCTGTGAACACTAGATCTTCTAGGTGGTTGAATTCTCTGCCAACCTTTTTAGGAGCAGGAGCTTCGTCCTCGTTAGTTTTCTTACGACCGGCGCAGTGAGCTTTCTGGCTGAAACCCTTGGGGTTAGAGCAGTTGATAGAACGTTTGTATTTGTCGCTCCACTTTTCTGTTAGGAATTCAAATGCTCTCATGATACTATATCTATAATTCTGCGCATCCAGCTAGGACTGTTTGGTGTGTAATGTTCTAAGGCTTCTTTCTTAGGAAGCTCAATACCACTACGTCCTAGAGTTTCTTGAGCTGCTGCGATCAATTCTTCGTAGTTAGGAAGTTTCTTGATGTAGTTGATAATCGATTCGACTGATCGAATATCTTTCACTGTAGCTGATTGGCCTAGTAATTGTTTTGCGATAACATTCCAATCGTCACCCTGTGGAATAGGTTCGTTGGTTTCTGGATCAACTAGTCCATGTTTAGGACTATACTTCATTCCCCTGGATCTGGCTATACTGCTTAACAAAATATGTCTGTGCTCGCCTCTATATGGACTGTCTTGTATTCCACCTAGCATAGATCCTTGTTGGAATTTAGGATTTGTCGAAAACATAAAATCTGTTTGGGCGAATCCGTTAGCCGGGTCTCCGTTGATAGGAGTTTTTAAATGAACGTTATCGCCAGATAGCTTTACACTATCTTTACCAAATACTGAAATAAGTTTCTGTGCGAATTCTTTTTTGTCTAGTTCGTTAGCGTCAACTGATAAGTCTAAGTCTCCACTGTCTGCTTTACGTCCAGTAGTTCCTAGCCATTTAATAGGAACACCAGCTTCATCTTTGTCTAAGGTGAAATCAACTCCGGTTTCTTTTTCTAGAAACGCTATAGTCGTTGGTATTTCTTCACGTTTGATTCTGCGTGTTAGAGGTTCTTTATCCGGGCCTTTAAATACGTTACCGCCCTCAAATAATTCAATCGTCATTGTTCTGGTCTAAGTGTTTATTGGTTCGTCTAGATTCAACGATCTTGCGTATACCTCTGGTAAATTTAGCAGGATCCTGTCCTCGGATAGCATTGATAAATCTACGTTCCAGTTCATCGGCCTGCTCCGGAGAGTAGTTCTTATGGATGCTTTCTAAAAGGTTGATTGCTGAATTTATGATATTCGTAGCTCTGCTTTCAAATAGAGAATCCTTGTTCCGGACTTCAGCTATTTCGTTTAATTCTTGCAGTATCGATCTAGTTCTTAGTTTCATCGGGATATCCGTTTTATATTATATTTAACTCGAATTAATCATATTGTAAACTAAACTTATTTCTATGTCAAATACTGTTATTTTGTGCGGTGCGCAAGCTCTCAGTATAAATACTGATACACACTTAAGGACACAGTATGAAAAGATTCACTGATCATATGCTGATCATTTTAGAACGTTTATCTGAAATGTTTCCAGCCCAACACTACCAAAGCGAATTAGATCGCTATATCACAGCTCGACGCCCGCAAAGCGCCGCAGACGTAGAACACTTTACCAAAGAGTTCGAAAACAAAATCTCACAAGGAAAATTTATATGAAAACAGTTATAAACTATGTTTATGGAATTCTTGACGGCTTTGCCAGAGCCAGAGCAGCCACATACTTTACACGCATGGGCCGACATGATCTAGCCAAAGATATAATGCTCAAGGACTAAAGATGTTTGAATTCAAGGAAGTTCCATTCAGTCAATGGGGGCCTTGGCGCAATCAATGGGGTTACATTACCACTGTAGCTCAGTTTGACGAAGACGATATAATGTTGAAAAGTATCACACCGTATAACAGAAAAATCGTCCGAAGATTTACCGACTGGGAGGAGTGTCAAGAATTGATAGAATTGCTTGATCAGGATCGGAGATTTTAATCGTGTTCGCTCTTGATTTATTTCCTCTCAGTATATATAATACTACATACACAAACACACAAGGAGAAGTTATGTTTACACCACACTTTTATATCGAGTCTTTTCAGAATACTAAAAAGATCGTCACTGATCAGATTTTCAAAGATCCTGCTCTGAACAAAGCAGCTCACGCATATATCGATGCACAAACACAATTTGCCAAGATGGCTGTTAATAACACTATCGACATGGCTAAATATTCTGTAGAAACAGTTAGCAAATACCTGTTTCCAAAGAAGGAAGGAACCGCCTAAAGGTTCGCAGACATACACACACAAGGAGAAAAATTATGTCAATTACGAACGGATTAGAAATGAAAGCCCCAGAAGTTAAGTTTAACAAAAACGGATATGAAATCCGCACAGAAATCTTAGAAATGGCTAAAGATTTAGTAAGCCAAGATTTCCATGTTAAGTTTCAAGGTTGGGAAATGACTGCCCAGCGTGATGAGAAGACTGGTCAGATCGTTACCAAAGTAGATATGCCAGAGTTCCCAGGGTTAGATAAAGTATTAGAAACCGCCGAGAAAATGTATAGCTTTGTTAACAACGGCGTGAAGAAGTAATATTAGGCTCATAGAGCATTATACTATGAAAAGAAAAACCCCCGAAAGGGGGTTTCTTCTTATCTAACTGTTGCTAATCGAAAAAATCGTAGTATTGAAATGTAAAGCCAACCGATGTCAAACTCCCACCACTTTTGACTAAACTTGGCATTGGCACCATCTGCATGATGATTGTTGTGTAGTTCTTCGCCACCTATCCACAGAGCGATAGGTAGTAGATTACGTGAAGTGTCTTTGGTATCTGTGTTGCGATATCCCCACCAATGACTGAGTCCGTTGATCACACCTGCTGCCCAGAACGGAATCCAAAGCATTTGAATACCCCACACTAACAGTCCCCATGGTCCAAAAAGAACAAGGTCTATGACCAACATTAAAAGAATACCTGAGCGACTGTGTGCGGAGTAAAGGTTGCGTTCAATCCAATCATTAGGTGTGTCTTTGCTTAATGACTCGATCATTGCTGTGTCTTTGCTGGCTGCATGATATAACAATGCACCACCAAATAACACACGCCAAATTCCGTAGAGCTGTGGGCTGTGTGGATCACCTTCTTGATCTGAACGCTGATGGTGTTTGCGATGTATTGCTACCCATTGTTTGGTAACCATACCTGTGGTCAGCCATAACCAGAAACGCATAAAATGATTGACTACTGGGTGAAATTGGACAGCACGATGTGTTTGTCCTCTGTGTAAGTATAGGGTTACACAGGCTATAGTGATTTGGACCATCACTAAGGTCGTTATTATAATATCCATAACAAGTATTTATGGGTCTTATAAAGGTCTTGACTTTTTTATAAACTGAGTATATAATAGCAGTATGAAAAAAATCATTTTAACTGACGCAGACGGCGTCCTACTAGATTGGGAGTATGCCTTTTCTGTTTGGATGGAACAGCATGGTTTCCAAAAGACCGAAGACAGCCAATTCAAATACGATATTGGCAAACGCTACGGTATCGAAAAAGATCAGGCCAAAAAGCTCATAAAGATGTTCAACGAATCAGCACACATGGGATTCCTTCCTCCCCTGCGTGATGCTATGTTCTATGTGAAACGTCTACATGAAGAACACGGTTTCGTTTTCCACTGTATCACTTCGATGAGCGCAGATGAAAATGCACAGGAACTGCGTAAAATGAATCTGCGTAAACTGTTTGGCGAAACCGCTTTCACCAAGTTCATCATCCTAGACACAGGCGCAGACAAAGATCATGTGTTGGATGCCTACCGGGACAAAGGCTACTATTGGATCGAAGACAAGATTACTAATGCTGTAGCCGGACAGGAACGTGGACTGAAAAGCCTACTTGTAGAACACGGTCACAACATGGATTTTGAACATCCAGAGATCCCCAGGGTCAAGAACTGGCGTGAAATCTACGAGCGGATCGTAGGCTAAACTAAATATTTCGGGGAGTAACTAACCAACAGGAGTTGGTTCTATACGTCGTCAACACGGCTAGACAAGCCCGGTGTATAGACAAAGCAGTGAGACCATAACTCAAGGAAAGATATGGAACTGTTTACACTCCAAGCCCTTTGGGCTTTTCTCGCTATCATCTTGATAGACATCGTCTTAGCCGGAGATAACGCATTGGTTATCGGAATGGCTGCTAATCGACTACCGCCTGAACTTCGTAAGAAAGCGATATTCTGGGGCACCTTTGGTGCTATCGCTATACGCTTTGTCTCTGTGGCGGCACTGACTTACCTACTAATGATTCCAGGACTGAGAGCCATAGGTGCAGCCGCACTGATATGGATCGGTTGGCGGTTGGTATTTGATTCAGGGGAACACACTATTGAAGCCAAAGACACATTCTGGGGAGCGATATCAACTATCGTAGTCGCTGATGCTGTGATGGGCATAGACAATGCTCTGGGCATCGCTGCTGCCGCAAATGGTAGTTTCGTCTTAGTCATCGCTGGTCTTTTAATATCTGTGCCGATCATCTTGTTCGGTGCTACACTGGTTTCAAAGATCTTGGCACGTTGGCCCGACACTGTGTTCCTAGGATCATTCGTTCTGTTCGCAGTGGCCTTCCTCATGCTGATGAAAGAACCTATGATGGCTGCATGGTGGTCGGGTTTAGAACCCGTGATCGCTAAGATCTTACCTTGGACCGCAGCATTGGTCATCACTGCCGTTCAATACAACCAAGCCAGACTGCATCTACACAAGAAGTATCTGTTCAAGTCATAAAAAAGGGCCCCAGGGGCCCGGCTGACTACTTGTCCTATTATACGCCATCAGCCAAGGCGATCAACTCCAATACTTGGATGAGTCTAGTTGGTCCCAGTATTCTCGATTGTTGCGATTCCAGAAGTTCTTGATCAGATACCAAGCCATACCAAAGTAACCCATCTTCTTGAAGCGTCTGCTGTCCTGTCCAAAGTGATGATCTAGTATCCGAAACTTCTTTGGGCTGTATTTCCTAGACAGGAAAAAGTCTTCGCTTGTGGCAAACTGTTCAGGAAAGCCGCCATACTCTTCAAAACGATCTCTGCGAGTGAGCATGAACGCTCCTACGGCAAATGGTGTGGTATATTTTAGCACATTGTTTATGATGTTGAATATCGCGAATCCAAACTGTGCTAGGACATTACCGTCATAGCATCTAGCATTCAATCCTACGAGATCGAGATTGTTGTCTTCTAGCGCACGGACAGCATCCTGTATCACAGTTGGCTTGAAGAAACGCACATCGCTGTCGATGAATAAGATATAAGGTGTAGAGGCTAATCTAGCACCGTTATTTTTTGCTTCGGACACAGGACCACCTTGTATGATTTCTACGTCGAGGTTGCCTTGGCTGTCTTTGATAACCTGTCTGGTATTGTCTGTGGAACAGTCTGCTATGATGATCCTAGTGTTGCCGATATCCTGAGCTCGCAGTGCATCTAACAAATGACTGATATAGAGTTCTTCGTTCTTACAGGGAACTACTATGGTTATTTTTTCTTCGAGCATTGTGTCTCCAACTTAAACTGTTTAAACTTTAGATCGTAATCAACGGTCTTGGCCGCTTCTAAGCACTGCTGTTCTGTTGGAAACGTCATCTGCAACCTTGCTGGTCTGTCCTGTGGATCGTTTACGTGAACTGCTATTATTATCAGTAACCACATCGTCTCGCTCCTTGGTCCATGTAACTATTTCCCAACGACCGTCATGATGTTCTACCAGTGCGGTCATGGATTCTACCCAATCTCCATCATTCATGTATACTACATCGTCTATCATTTTAATCTCTGCGTGATGTATGTGTCCACAGATCACACCATCGAAACCACGCTTCTTGCAGTAGGCAGCTAGATTACGTTCAAACTGAAATATAAAGTCTACTGCTTTTTTTACACGAGCTTTGAGATACTTGCTCAGTGACCAGTAGCCAAATCCCATACGATGACGGATCCAGTTGAACTTGTTGTTCAGCATCAAAACAAAGTCATAGGCTTTATCTCCTAAGAAACTTAGCCAAGGAGCCAGTCTGGTGATACCATCAAACAAGTCTCCATGTGTGACTAGATAATGTTTACCGTCTGCACCTATGTGTTCTATCTGATTGACCACTTCGATGTTGCCAAAGTTGATACCATATGGCATAAGAGGACGGAGGAATTCATCGTGATTGCCTGCTACGTATACAACACGGGTTCCACGCTTGGCATGACCCATGACACGACGGACCACATTGGTATGGCTCTGTTTCCAACGCCACTTGTTCTGTTGTATCCGCCAAGCATCTATGATGTCACCTACCATGTAGAGTGTTTCACAGGTGTTATGTTTGAGGAAGTTGTTCAGCTGTTCCGCTTTACAATCACGGGTTCCTAGGTGAACATCAGAGATAAAAATAGAGCGGTAAGTCTTTTGCATAGCAATATTTACCGCTCTAGAGTGTGTGTAAGATTACAGATCGATTAAATCTGAACCACGGTCCAACGGTGTGTGAACGGCTTACCTTCGGCCTTGCGTTTCAAGATTTTTTGGAACTCTTCTTTACGGAGTTCTGCCATCTTCTTGGCGTCGTGGTCGACGCAAGCACGATACAGTTGAACTAGAAGTTTCTTCTGTTTCATGATTGTGTCCTCCTTGTATAGTATTTACAAAATCTAACAATAACTTATAATGTCTTTGATCGTGCCAGTGAGATTCTAGATATCGTTTATCATACCACCAAGCTTCACTTTCTAAATGACAGCCTATTAGTCCAACATTCCTTTGTATAATCGCCATAGGATCACTGTTGCTGTAACGAGCCACAACGTCCATATTATTACCAACAAATGCACAACCGTCATAGAAATACATCCTTTCGTTTTTGTCTAACCATTGCACAGGCATAGCTTTTGGGTGAGGTCTGCGTGTGCAAGTATTGGGTCTTCGAATATACTGTTCAACTTCTATGTTATCTAATATATCAAAATAATATGGTCCAGCCCAATATGCTCCCATACATATTCCCAAATAACGGCCACCCGATTTCACAAAGTTTCTTACTGCATCATAGTTCCACTGCATCAGAACATCAAATCTGTCAGCATCGCCAAATCCGCCAGGGAAGCACACACAGTCTACATCATCAAAGAATGAGGGTTCTACTTCGTCTCTAGAAAATAGTTTGAAAGAATGTTGAGGGGATAGAGCTTTGATTATTCCGTTAGCGGAATCTACGGCACACACTGGTTGATGTATAAACACAGCGATTTTCATAGAGTAAAGATAAATGCTCACTTCAGGATGCCATTCCGGGGCACGACTCCCATAACATCCACGCCAGCAGCCGGCGACACCTATGTAACGATAACGTCCTAAGGTAGGTGTTCTTATTGGTCCTGTTTCTCGATCCTATAGTCTTCTTCTGTAGAATCGGGATAGCGTGTAGTCAACTTCTGTATGATATCTGCACGGTTCTCACCTTCGATACGTGCGGTCTTACCTGATGCTAACTGTGTTACTAGATAAGTTCCAGGACCGTCGTTTGGATCCTGTTCCGGCTTCTCTTCTTCTTTGGCTTCTGATGCGTAAGAATAAGGAAGACGATCTTTGATGTCCGCCACAGCTTTTTCAATATCGTAACCGCCTTTGACGATGTCTCCGGAGTTCTGTTTGACTTCGTCGGCTTTGGCTTTCAGTGCTGCGATGATCTTTTTTAGCAATCCTGGAAACAATTCAGCAAACTTTTTATCTCCACTGGAATAACTTAGGCTTTGATTGCCGTTATTCATCTGTCCAGTTGGGGCATGCATCTGCCACTTGCCGTTTTCATCTTCCATATTGTCTTTGTCGACTATAGAAATGATAGGGCCTTCTGGTGAATAACGCTCAAACCAACGCATACCCGAGCTAGATCCTGTGCAGAAGCTGGCCTTGTATCCTGCAGAATTATTAAATGTATAGCAGGCACCGTAGTTGTAAGGTAGTGTTACTAGGAAACGTTCGTCATCGATTAAAGTAGTTTCTTTCTTTTCACGTTTATGTTTTTCTATAGTTTCTGCATCTTTGATGCGATCTAATTCATTGCGATATTCACGACTTTGAATGATTGCCTGTATCTGACGTAGATTTTTAAATTTATTAAAATCCTGATGAGGTTCTTTTAGTTTACCACGGATGCTTAAAGCCTTCCAAGCTCCTAGTGCATCACCACCTTCACCGTTGATATCTTCGTAGTCAACGATGCCATTGGTGTATAATCTTGTTAGCCAATCATCGAACTTACCGTCTGCGGATAAGTCACCGTAGTCAGTTGAGCGTAGACTGTCATCTAACATCTCGCTCCATAACTTGACGATTTCGTCGTCTGTGGGTTTGGTGCCTAGACGTGCTACTTTATCTTTAGGTAGAGTAGAATCGTGACGCATAGCAATTCCCAGCATCTTGACAGTCTTGGGATCTTTTAACTTAGCCGCTATGTTGGCTTCTAATACGATTTGATCTAATTTCATCCTGTTATCAATGCCCTTTTAAAGAATCCAAGAACTGTGCCTAGCTTCTTCTGATCTCCACCAGCAATGTCTTTTAATAGTTGAGTTGTGCCTTCGGAACGCTGCGCAGAATAACTGTTGCTGTAGCCTCTGGATATCGAACCAGTCTGCTCAGGATAATGATGACTGGCCGCCATCAACACTGCGATGTTGACTGCTGATTTGATAGAACCTGGAACATCAGAAGTATTGCCAGCTTCTAGGGCTTCTAATGCATTTTGCAGATTTTTTACTTGACCTAATTTTTTTTCTGCTTTGTTGAAAGCATCGTTCTTGATTTGATTAGCGATGTGTCCTTTGATATCTGCTATGGCTGCTGTAACAGCGCGAATCCAAAGAGGTTTAAACTTACGCATCAATGTGTCTTGTGTGACTTCTTGGCTAGTTCCTGACTGTGCATCTGCACGTTTCTTTTGTTTATCGTCTACAGAGGAAGTGTTACGTCCTACATAGAAGTTTTGTAGCTTGCCAATTTCGCCTTTAAGAAAGTCTAAAACATTACCGCCACGACTATCTTTGACCACACGCACTTCTTCACCAGTGCTAGCCAGTGCTTCATAGTTGCCACCCTTAGCTCTAATAGCTCCTGTGCCTTTAGCACCCTTGACTATGACCCAAGCACCACGGTATGGCTCTTTTAGATCCGACCACGAAATCTTGTCCACTTGACGATAGTCTTGATTATGCGCCAATTTCATATCTTTGTGAAGTTTTTTGATCACAGCTTCGCCGCCGGGTGTTCCTGTTATCAGGCTCAACGATGTAGAAGCTTCATCTACATAGTTTTCCAGTAGATTGGCAAATATTTTATAACCTTCTGATCTCATATTAATTACACCAAGATTGTTTAGCATCGCCGTAGTATTCACGAGCGAACCCATTACGGATTAATTCAGCACGTAGGCTGACTCCGTCTAATATGATATCTCCCAATACACGGCCACCGAACTTATCCCATCCGTATAAGGTGACCTGATGTTTCTGAGTAGAGGCAACGGCTTGTTTTGTAAAGGCACTTGCAGCCTGTCCTCGTTGATCTTCACTTGGACACTTTGCTCTGTGTCCCTTTTCGGGAGTGTCGACTCCGTAGATTCTAACGGCAAGCTGAGGTTTAAGCGGCTGTGGGAGAAAGGGTGCGGCGATCACAACTGTGTCGCCATCACTCACTTTGATAATCTGTGCATCGTAGGTTACGCCTTTTGGCACTTTTTGAGCGAATGCCATCATCGGCACAGCCAATAATAATAGTAGTAGTTTTTTCATCTCTAGGATCCAAATAAGATACTATATTTATACTGTCTTTTCCGTATACTCGGCCTTTTTCCATCCCAGGAGATATTCTGCTTTCCAATGGTTTTGATCGAAGCCTGTAAGGTTCTGCCATTGATTTTTCATAGCCCAGACACGATCAGCAGCATCTTGCCAATCTGTATGTCGCACTGTGTATTCAAACATGATCATACGATTTTTGAAATCTTCGTAATCGTAGTTGTCGTATTCTACATGTAGGACTTCAAATGTTACACCGTCCTTTACAGCATCTAGGGCAAAATCAAATCCCCATTTTCGTCGAGTTCTTAGGAGATAGTCTGCTGACGGTATATCCTGTTTTAGTTCTTTGATCTGTTCTTCAGCGGCACCTTCATAGCTGGCTCGACAAAGGAACATCGAATGATCTAATATCAATCCTAGATCGTCTGTTTCTAGTTCAAACCAAGGTTCCTGCCAACAGTGATGGTTCAGTATGGGAATATTAACAGGATACTGCATAGCAGAGTAAAACTTCTGTTCTGCTCGATTAAGTTCAAACCCGTCTTTATCGTAATATCGAAAATCGCTGCTGTCTAGATCGTCTACAGATTTACTACAGCTAGGGTTTGACATCAGAGTTACTTGATGTCTACGAAACATTTTATTCTTCTGTTACATCTGCCTGTGCTTGGCAGTGGACACAGGCGCATTCTGGGCAGTGGTCGCAGCTTTCATCTGAACAACCGTGCCCGCAATGTGCAGGATGCCCGCAATGGTTGCATTTGAATTCGTAGTTTTCGCTCATAGTTCGCTCCTTATTTTTTAGCAGTTTTAGCAGCATCCTTCCATGCTTGATCAGTAGGTGCTTTAGGATGATTTTTAGATCTACTAGTGCCTGCTTTCTTACGTTTATTTACGTAATAGTAAAGTCCCTTCTTGGCCGCTTCATGCATGCCAAAGTTGCCTTGCATTCTTACCTGTTCTATGTCATTCTTTTCTGCATAATGATCTACATACAGTGCTAGTTTAAAATCTAATATTGTAAGTCCCTTAACATCAAAGGTTGAGGTCTTGACAGTGACTTCGGCGACATCTTGCGTGACTTCAGCAAAGTGATCCAT
>JACCDP010276201.1_pt1 | contig 53372 bp, 48 predicted proteins | sample 7445841 | NCBI WGS metagenome assembly JACCDP01 (sample SAMN15323441, study PRJNA562643) | freshwater metagenome | isolation source: river surface water | place: USA:Blue River Watershed | collected 2017-08-17 | reverse complement strand
GCCTGGGCATGGGGGTGGGCATCGTGGCTGAGATGGCCGTGCGTGAGCAACTCGACCCGTCCTTGGTGGTGGTACCCGCTGGCTACTTGTTTGGTCACAACACGGCACGTGTCGCGTTCAAACGCCATGACTATATGCGCCATTTTGTCCTGGACTTTGCCGGCCTGTTGAGCGAGCGCTTGGACCAGCGCATCATTCACCGAGCCCTGGAAGGCAAACCGACCGACTACGAGTTGTAAGTGAGCGTCACTCTCAAGCCATGACTCAAATACAGCGTGCCCCGGTGTGGCCTTAGTGCTGCAACAAGGCCCACGCCTTGTCCAGGCGTTTGACGCTGACCGGCTGAGGTGTGCGCAATTCCTGCGCAAAAAAACTGACCCGCAACTCTTCCAGCAACCAGCGGTATTCGCGGCTGCGCTCATCCATGATGCCTTTGCGTTCCGCGACCAGACGCCAGTAGCGTTGGTCGATCGGCTTGAGCTCAGTGCGCTTGGCCAGGTCACGGGCCGGGTCGGTGCGAAGTTTGTCCAGCCGCAATTGCATGGCCTTGAGATAGCGCGGAAAGTGTTGCAATTGCGAATAGGGTGTGTCCACCATGAACCGTTTGCCCACCAGGCGTTGAAGCTGTTGCTGCAACTCCTCGACCACCTCCGACTGCCCCTTGGTATCCTTGATTTTGCGCTGCACCTGGGCAAATTCGGTCAACACGGTGCCACACAAGCGCGCCACTTCTTGCGCGATCAAATTCAGTCGGCCGCGTCCTTCTTGCAAACGCTGCTGAAATGCTGCCTCGCTATCGGGCAAGGGGTCGAGGAGGAAGGCCCGATCCAATGAAAGATCGATCAGTTGCGAGAGCAGTTCTTCCGATGAACCGCCACCGGTACCGTCAACTCGCTTGCCCACTTGAAGATAAGCCATCGCCATGGCTTGCAGACCTGGGATGTTCTTTTCGAGGTATTTCAACGCATCACGGATCTGCAACGCAAAGAGCCGACGCAAGCCCCCGCGGTGTCGGGCCGCAGCGACATCAGGCTCATCAAACACTTCCAGAACCACGGCATCTTGCTGATCCACCAGGGCAGGAAACCCCACCAGGGTTTGCGAACCTTTGCGAATTTCCATCAATTCGGGCAGCTCACCAAAAGACCAACGCGTGTACCGCTCCTCCCCTTGAGGCTGGAGAGTTGTCACGGGTAGTGCGGTGTCGCTTCGAGATGTTTTCTGACCTGATGAGGGCATCGATCCGCGCTGGTTCGATGAGGCGTCGGCGACGTTGTTGCCCACAAACTGTGGGTCCGAAGTCGACACCGACGCCTCCACGGGTGCCTGACCTGCGGTAGCCTTCGTCGTGCGAAGCGCGGCCAACGCTTGGAAGGCTCCCCGAGCCTGAGAACCCCACTGGGACTTCAGCGCACCCAGGTTGCGACCTTGTGCCAATTGACGGCCATGCTCATCCACCACGCGAATGTTCATGAACAGGTGCGGCGACACCATGTCCGGCTTGAAGTCGGTGCGCTTGATATCCAGTTGAACACGCGCTTTCACATGGGCCTGCAAAGCATCCAACAAGGAGCCGTTGGCAAACGTCTGCGGCACACTCAACGCGTCCGCCAACTGAGAGGCACTCTCTGGCAGGGGCACCAAACGAGCCCGGGGCTTTTGCGGCAAGCTTTTGAGCAAGGCCTGGATTTTGTCTTTGAGCATACCGGGCACCAACCACTCGGTGCGCTCTTCATTCACCTGGTTGAGGACAAAAAGGGGCACGGTGACGGTCAACCCATCCCGCACATCGCCCGGCTCATGCAGGTACTGGGCCGCGCAATCGACCCCGCCCAGGCGAACGATGGTGGGAAAGGCTTCGGTGGTGACGCCGGCCGCCTCATGGCGCATCAACTCGGCTTGTGTGAGCGTGAGTGGCGCCGGCTGTCCCGGGGCGAGCGCACGGCTGGCTTGTCGATACCAACGCTCCAGGGTTGTGCCGTTGCAGACATCGGGGGGCAACTGCTGGTCGTAGAAGGCATAGATGAGGGCTTCGTCCACCAGCACGTCTTGTCGGCGAGACTTGTGTTCCAAGTCCATAACCTTGCGAATTTGCTTGCGATTGGCCTGCAGAAATGGCAACTCGGTGTCCCACTGCCCCTCAACCAAGGCCTCACGGATGAAGATCTCACGAGCGCCTGCCAGGTCCACCCGCGCATAGGGCACGCGCCGTCCGCTGTACACCACCAAGCCATACAAGGTGGCTCGCTCCATGCCCTGCACCTCGGCCTGCCGTCGATCCCACTTCGGATCCAGCACTTGTTTTCGCAACAAATGCGCCCCCACCTCTTCCAGCCAGCGCGGTTCGATATGGGCGATGCCGCGGCCATACAGCCGGGTGGTTTCTACCAACTCCGCACAAACCACCCATCGGCCCGGCTTTTTGCGCAACTGTGCCCCCGGGTGGCGGTAAAACCGAATACCGCGCGCACCCAGGTAGCCTTCCTCCTCCTCGGGTCGCCAACCAATGTTGCCCAGCAGGCCTGCCAGCATGGAGCAATGCAGCTGCTCGTAGCTCGCCGGCTGGGAGTTGAGTTGCCACCCCTGCTGGTTCACCACCGTCAGAAGTTGCGAGTACACGTCTCGCCATTCGCGCAGGCGTCTTGGGTTGATGAAATGTTGACGCAACAGTTGCTCGAACTGGCGGTTGGACAGCTTGTGGGTGGGCGTTGTGGGTTCCGATTGCCCCGGGTTTGCCGAGGGCGGGTGATGGGCGCCTCCGCCTCGCGCGCGTTCCAGCCACGACCACAGGGTCAGGTAGCCGCTGAATTCGCTGCGTTCGTCCTTGAATTGCGCTTGGGCCTGATCAGCCTGCGTCTGCTGGGCCAACGGCCTATCCCGCACATCCTGCACACTCAAGGCAGAGGCCACGATAAGCACCTCGGACAAGGCCTGACGCTGACGCGCCTCGAGCACCATGCGACCCACGCGCGGATCCAGCGGCCAGTGCGCCAGTTCGCGCCCCACCGCAGTGAGTTCGTTGTGTTCATCCACCGCGCCCAACTCTGCCAGGAGTTGGTAACCATCCGAAATGGCTTTGGGACGCGGGGCTTCCACGAAGGGGAAACGCTCCACCTCACCCAGGTGCAGTGACTTCATGCGCAAAATGACGCCTGCCAGCGAGCTGCGCAAAATCTCGGGATCGGTGAAACGCGCCCGGCCCGTGAAGTCCTGCTCGTCATACAAGCGAATGCATATGCCGTTGGCCACACGACCGCACCGTCCGCTGCGCTGCTGCGCCGCCGCCTGGCTGATGGGCTCCACCAGCAGTTGCTCTACCTTGCTGCGGTAGCTGTAGCGCTTGACCCGGGCAGTCCCGCTGTCGATCACATAGCGAATTCCCGGCACGGTGAGTGAGGTCTCGGCCACATTGGTGGCCAGCACAATGCGACGACCGCCATGCGAATCGAACACCCGGTCCTGCTCGGCCTGTGACAAACGGGCAAACAGGGGCAGCACATCGGTGCCACGCAAAGCCGGCTGTTGGCTCAGGTGCTGTCGCAGGTGATCAGCCGCCTCGCGAATCTCTCGCTCACCCGGCAAAAACACCAGGATGTCGCCCTGATCCCGGGGGTCGCGCCACAACTCATCCACCGCATCGGCAATCGCCTGGTCCAGCCCGTAGTCCCGGCTTTCCTCGAAGGGTCGCCAGCGCATCTCCACCGGATAGGTGCGACCCGAGACCATGATCACGGGAGCGGGGCCCGAGTCGGAGGCGAAGTGGCGGGCAAATCGGTCGGCGTCGATGGTGGCCGAGGTGACGATGACTTTGAGGTCAGGCCGCCGGGGCAAGATCTGACGCAAATAGCCCAGCAGAAAATCGATGTTGAGGCTACGCTCATGGGCCTCATCGATGATCAGGGTATCGTAGGCCTGCAGCAGCGGATCACCCTGTGTCTCGGCCAGCAAGATGCCGTCGGTCATCAACTTGACCGAGGCGTTGCGACTCAGGCGATCATTGAAGCGCACCTTGTAGCCCACCACGTCGCCCAGTGGGGTGTGGAGTTCTTCGGCAATGCGCTTGGCCACCGAGGTGGCAGCAATGCGCCGAGGCTGGGTGTGGCCAATCAACCTCGGGCGTTCGCCGGGACGGGCATTGAGCTTGCCGCGCCCCAAGGCCAGCGCCATCTTGGGTAGCTGGGTGGTCTTGCCCGAGCCCGTCTCGCCACACACGATGATGACTTGATGCTGCGCCATGGCCGCCATGATTTCGTCTCGGCGTGCCGAAACGGGCAAGGACTCGGGAAACTCGATCTTCAAGCCCGACTCAGCCCGGGGCAGGGGCTTGGGCTGTGGGGAACCGGCAACGGACTCAGGGGATGAAGACACAGGTGCAGCAGAGAATCAAAAGAATCACCCCGGTAGCGGCCGCAGGGCTCACGTCTTGAGGGAGAATGAGCGATTATCCCCGCCCTCATGGCCCTGCCTCATACTGACTGCTTGTCGTTCGCCCTGAACCGCCACCATGTCCTCTGTCTTCAATTTCACCTTTGTTCCCTGGTTCCGGTCGGTTGCGCCCTATATCCACATGCACCGAGGCAAAACCTTTGTGGTGGCCATAGCCGGCGAAGCCATCGCAGCGGGCAAGTTGCAAAACCTGGCACAGGACCTGGCCCTTATCCAGAGCATGGGCGTGAAGATTGTGCTGGTGCACGGGTTTCGCCCCCAGGTCAACGAGCAATTGCAGGCCAAGGGGCATGCGCCGCAATACTCGCACGGCATGCGGATCACGGACGAGGTGGCCCTGGACTGTGCGCAAGAGGCGGCGGGACAGATCCGTTACGAAATCGAAGCCGCTTTCAGCCAGGGATTGCCCAACACCCCCATGGCCGGTGCCACGGTGCGTGTGATCTCCGGCAACTTCATCACCGCTCGTCCGGTGGGCATTGTCGATGGCGTGGATTTTCAGCATTCAGGCCTGGTGCGCCGGGTCGATGTCATGGGCATTACCCAAACCCTCAATGCCGGTTCGCTGGTCCTGCTATCCCCCTTTGGTTTTTCTCCAACGGGCGAGGCGTTCAACCTCACCATGGAAGAGGTGGCCACCTCGGTGGCCACGGCCTTGCAAGCGGACAAGCTGATTTTTGTGAGCGAGGTGCCCGGCATTCGGGTCCGACCACAGGAGCCCGAAAGCGAGGACAACCCGATCGACACAGAGTTGCCCCTGGATGTGGCGCGCGGCCTCTTAACCCAACTGCCCAGCGCGAACCAGCCCACCGACATCGCGTTTTATCTGCAGCATTGTGTGAGAGCCTGTGAGTCAGGCGTCGAGCGCAGTCACATCCTGCCGTTCGCGGTGGATGACGCCTTGTTGCTGGAAATTTACATGCACGACGGCATCGGTACCATGGTGGTGGACGAAAAGCTGGAGAGCCTGCGCCAAGCCAGCCACGAGGATGTGGGCGGTATCCTTCAACTCATTGAACCGTTTGAAAATGACGGCACGCTGGTCAAGCGCAGCCGCACCGAGATCGAGCGAGACATCGGGCAGTACACCGTGGTGGAACACGACGGCGTGATCTTCGCTTGCGCGGCGTTGTACCCCTACCCCGAAAACCGCACCGGTGAGATGGCCGCCCTGACCGTGTCGCCCCAATCGCAGGGCCAGGGGGATGGCGAGAAAGTCCTCAAGCGCATCGAACAACAGGCTCGCGCCCAGGGTCTTGACAGCATCTTCGTGCTGACCACCCGCACCATGCACTGGTTTCTCAAGCGGGGGTTTGTTCAAGCAGACTTGGATTGGTTGCCCGAGGCGCGCAAGCGCAAGTACAACGCCGACCGTGGCAGCAAAGTACTGGTCAAGAAGCTGGTTTAAGCAAACTTGGTACAGTCAGCGTCATCGACCACGGCCTGGGTATCACCCCAGCCCATTCATCGCAACGACTTCAGGATTTATTCATGGCACGCACTGTTCAATGCATCAAGCTCGGCGTTGAGGCTGAAGGACTGGACTTCCCTCCCTACCCGGGCGAACTCGGCAAGCGCATCTGGCAACAGGTGAGCAAGGAGGCCTGGGCCGAGTGGATGCGCCAACAGACCATGCTGGTCAATGAAAACCGTCTGAACCTGGCCGACCAACGCGCCCGACAGTACCTGGCGCGCCAGATGGAAAAGCATTTCTTCGGCGAAGGCGCCGATGTCGCGCAAGGCTTTGTCCCCCCCACCCCCTGAACCCACCGTCGTCTGGGACGCGCAGGGCACACCGCGCAGTCCCCGCTTTGGCGACATCTACCGCAGCCAGGGTCTCGATGGCCTGGGCGGTCTGGCGCAAAGTCGCCATGTGTTCCTGCAAGGCTGTGGGTTGCTCGGCCCGCAAGCACGGTGGCAACACCGTGCGCACTGGACTGTTCTGGAAACCGGCTTTGGGTTGGGCCTGAATTTCCTGGCCACCTGGGCTGCCTGGCGCGCCGATCCCCACCGGTCGCGCTTGTTGCATTTCATGTCGGTGGAAGCGTTTCCCGTCACGGCTCAAGATGTGTTGCGCAGTGCAGCGCCCTGGCCCGAACTCCACCCCCTGGCCCAATCCCTGGCTGAGCGCTGGTGGGGGTTGATAGAGGGTGTTCATCGACTGCGTCTGGACGACGGACAGGTGCTACTCACCCTGGGCATTGGACCCGCCGCACAACGACTACCCGAACTGAGCGGACAGGCAGACAGCGTGTTTCTGGATGGGTTTTCACCCGATGTGAACCCTGAGTTGTGGTCGCCGTCATTGCTGTCCCAGGTGGCAGAGCACTGCCGCCCGGGAACTCAACTGTCCACCTGGTGTGTCACCCGTGCCGTGCGTGAAGCGCTGCACCACGTGGGCTTTGACGTGGAGCGCGTGCCAGGCCTCGCGCCCAAGCGCCATGCCTTGAAGGCCTGTTTCCAGCCTACTCGCCAGGTTGGCTCACTACCCAACCCTCGACACGCTGCCTCAGCCGGGCTGCGGGCACCGCAGTCGCCTCGTTGTGCCGTCATCGGCGCCGGGCTGGCAGGCTCGGCGGTGGCTCACGCCTTGGCGCAGCGAGGCTGGACGGTGGAGGTGTTTGAGGCTGGGCCCAGTGCGTGTTCCGGCGCCTCCAGCTTGCCAGCGGGGCTGTGTGCACCCCATGTGTCTCAAGACGATTCCTGGCTGTCTCGACTGACACGTGCTGGCGTGCGCGCAACCACTGATCAAGTGCAGCGTTTGCTGCAAGCGGGGCAGGACTACGGCGCCACGGGGGTGCTGGAGCGGCGCTCGTCGCGTAAAACTCGTAAGGCACGCCTGCCCGATCACTGGCCTCTCAACGCACAGGCCTGGAGCCGTGAGGCCACCGAAACAGAATGCGCCCAGACCTTTGCGACTACCCCGTTGCCTGAGGACGAAGCCCGGCCGTTGTGGCACGCAAGCGGTTTGTGGCTCAAACCCGCGCGGTTGGTGGAAGCACAACTGAACCATCCGGGTATCCGGCTGCACCTGCAGGCCGCCGTGCGCGGCATTCGTCATGACAAACAGTCATCTGGGTGGCAACTGCAACTGGACGAACGGTTGTCAGCGCCGTTTGAACATGTGATCGTGTGTGCCGGCCCCAGTTCGCGCGACCTGCTCGAGCCCGTGTTACCCACCGACCGTGTCCCCATCCTCACACCCGTGCGAGGCCAACTCAGCTGGGGACGGGTAGACGCCGCACTGCAGGCTGTTTTGCCCGTGTCTCCCGTGAACGGGGATGGCAGTTTTTTGGGGTCCGTGCCCGACCCTGAAGGCACACTGTGGATGGCTGGCTCCACCTTTGACCGACAACGGCAGTCCGCAGTGTGGGATTCGCAGGACCATGTCGAGAATCTCACCCGCTTGCAAGGCTTGTTGCCCGATGTCGCGGCACACCTGATGCCCCAACTGGCTGACGGCACCGTCAACGCCTGGGCATCGGTTCGTTGCACCACGCCCGACAGACTCCCTCGGGTGGGTAGCCCCCTGCCCGATGCACTGCCGGGCCTTGATCTCCTGACCGGCCTGGGCGCCCGAGGCTTGAGTCTGAGCGTCCTGTGTGGAGAATGGCTGGCCGCCCGCCTCTGCCATGAACCTTCACCCTTGGAGCCCGAGTTGTCTGCCCGACTGGAGGCTGACCGGCTTTGACGCCTCTTTATTCCCAAATGGAATATAGGCAGAACTAAAAAGTCGTTTGGGTTCTGATGGGTGACCACTACAGTTCACCCCCGTGCTCGATATCGGGCTCGACTGTGCCGTCTCGGTGGTGAATGAGACCGGCGCATCCGCCCAGTCTCTTGTGCCGGCTTGGTCTGGCAACCCACTCGTCCTCCTCTGACATGTACGCCTACAACGAGTTTGACCGTCAATTCCTGCGCGAACGCAACGCGCAGTTCCGTGATCAACTCAACCGTCACCTGGCCGGCGAGTTGGGGGGGGATGAGTTCAAGCCGCTGCGACTGCAAAATGGTTGGTACCTGCAGCGCTATGCACCCATGTTGCGCGTGGCCGTGCCCTATGGCGAAATCTCATCGCGTCAGCTCCGCGTCATTGCCCGCATTGCGCGCGAGTACGACCAACCCGACGCGGCGCTGTTTGAACGTGCGCAGCACACGCAGCAACAGATAGGCGGCATCCAGGCGCCGCCACTGGTGAAGGGCGTGGCCCACTTCACCACCCGTCACAACATTCAGTTCAACTGGATTCCCCTGACTCACAGTGCGGATGTGATGGATTTGCTGGCCACGGTGGACATGCACGGCATCCAGACCAGCGGCAATTGCATTCGCAACATCACCACCGACGAATTGGCCGGAGTGGCGCCGGACGAAATTGCCGATCCACGGCCCTTTGCGGAAATCATCCGCCAGTGGAGCACCTTGCATCCCGAATTTGCCTTCCTGCCCCGCAAGTTCAAGATTGCCATCACCGGCGCCCAGGAAGACCGCGCTGCCACCGCCTGGCACGACGTGGGACTGCACCTCGTGCGCAATGCCGACAACCAGCTGGGATTTCGCGTGCTGGTGGGCGGTGGCATGGGACGCACCCCCATCACTGGCACTGTGGTGCGAGAGTTCCTCCCCTGGTGCGACATCCTGAACTACCTCGAAGCGGTGGTTCGCGTCTACAACCGCTGGGGGCGTCGCGACAATGCGTACAAGGCCCGCATCAAGATCCTGGTGAAGGCCGAAGGCCAGCGCTACATCGACGAGGTCGAGGGGGAGTTTCACCGCATCATCGAACAAGACGGTGCCCCGCACCGCATCAGCGATGCGGTATTGGCCCAACACGCGGCGCACTTTGCGCCCCCGAAGCAGACCTGCAATCGCACCGACGCCGACGAAAAAGTGGCCCGCATTCTGCGCGCAGCGGCCGAGGACGACGTCGAATTTGGCCGCTGGCTGCACACCAACGTCACCGCACACCGCAACCCCGATTACCGCGCGGTCACCCTGTCATTCAAACGCATCGGTCAGGCGCCTGGCGACGCCACCGCAGACCAACTGGATGCGGCGGCTGATCTGGCCGAACAGTTCTCCGCTGGAGAGCTGCGCATCACCCACGAGCAAAACCTGGTGCTGCCCTGGGTGCGATGCGATCAGCTGCCCGAACTCTGGCGCGCTGCGCGCAAGCTGGGCGTGGCACGCCCCAATATCGGGCTGGTGTCGGACATCATCGCCTGCCCGGGCGGCGACTACTGCGACCTGGCCAATGCCCGCTCGTTACCGCTGGCGGCTGCCATCCTGGAGCGTTACCAGGACCTGGACGAACTCAACGACCTGGGCGAGATCGATCTGCACATCAGCGGCTGCATCAACTCCTGTGGACACCACCACAGCGGCCACATTGGCATCCTGGGCGTCGACAAGGACGGCCAGGAGTGGTACCAGATGACCTTGGGCGGCTCGGACGGCAGCCACCTCAGTGGACCGGCCCGGGCGGGCAAAGTCGTGGGCCCCTCCTTCGCCGCCGCTGAAGTCCTGGGCGTCATCGAAGCGGTCCTCGACACCTATGTGGCACTTCGCCAAGACCAAGAGACCTTCCAGCAAACCCTGAACCGCGTGGGCTTTGACCCCTTCAAAACCGCGGCCAACCTGGCCCGTCTGCAACCCATCACACACGCCTGAACCATGGAACTCCTGCTCGCTTCCAGCACCGGCGACAACACAGCCCCCACGCCTGGTGTGCTGCGTCTGGCCAATGACGCAGACCCCACCACCTGTTCCCTCGAGGGGGTGAGCCGTGTCGAATTGCATTTCCCGACATTTGCGGATGGCCGCGCTTACAGCCAGGCCGTGCTGTTGCGCCGTCGCCTGGGCTTTCTAGGCGACATTCGCGCCGTGGGCGATGTGTTGATTGACCAGGTGCAGCAAATGTCTCGCACCGGTTTTACCAGTGCCGAATTGCGTGCCGATCAATCATTGGCCCAGGCACGCGAGCAATTGAAACGCTTTGACGGTTTCTACCAGGGTGATGCCCTGCAATCACGCCCCCGCTTTGCTCGGATCTGACCATGCGCCCCACGCCTCAAGCCCCCGAACAACACGCTCGCCCCAGTACCGATTTCGCGGACAAGCTGGCTCGATCACGCGCCCTGCTCAACGCCAGCGTCACCGACTTCAGCCCGCTCAAGCAGGCCTCCAGCCTGGGCGCAGAAGACGTGGTGATCACACATCTCATCAACGCTTTGCGTCTCGACATTCCCGTCTTTGTGCTGGATACCGGCGCATTGCACCACGAAACCCTGGCCTTGCTGGAACGCACCCAGGCCCACTCACGCACAGCCATCGAGGTCTACCGGCCTGAACACAGCGCCGTGATCCAGTGGGTGCGCGATCACGGACAAGATGCCATCTACCGCAGCATCGATGCGCGCAAGGCCTGCTGCGAGGTACGCAAACTCGAACCCTTGCGTCGAGCTTTGCACGGCCAGCGCGCCTGGGTCACCGGTCTTCGCCGGGAACAGTCCAGCAACCGAGGCGCGGTGGAGATGATCGACAACAGCGAACTCGCCACCCATGGCCGCATCAAGCTCAACCCGTTGGCGGATTGGAGTTGGGACGACGTGTGGCACTACATCGCCACCGAGGGTGTGGACTACAACCCGCTGCACGACCAGTTTTTTCCCAGCATTGGCTGCGCCCCGTGCACGCGGGCCATTTCGCTGGGTGAGGACTTCCGCGCCGGCCGTTGGTGGTGGGAGGACGAGGCCGCCAAGGAATGCGGTCTGCACGCCACCCATGTCCCCAACCAGAATTCCGAAAAAGCCCCCGCATGAACGCCCGCGTCGACACCGCTGTGCTGCACCACCTGAGCAACGCCCACCTCGATGCCCTGGAGGAGGAAACCATTGATATCTTGCGCGAGGTAGCGGCCTCGTTTGAGCGACCCACCCTGCTGTTCTCGGGCGGCAAGGACTCGTTGGTCATGCTCAAGTGCGCCGAGAAAGCCTTTGGTAGCGGCCGCCTGCCCTACCCGCTGCTGATGATCGACACCGGCCACAACTTCCCCGAAGTAACGGCGTTTCGGGACTACCGAGCCCAGCAACTCGGGGCTGAACTCATCGTGCGCAGCGTGGAAGATTCCATGGCGCGGGGAACCGTTCGATTGGCTCACCCGGGTGAATCGCGCAACGTGCACCAGTCCGTCACCCTGCTCGAGGCGATTGAGGAATTTCGCTTTGACGCGCTGATTGGCGGCGCGCGCCGTGATGAAGAAAAGGCCCGCGCCAAGGAACGCATCTTCTCTCACCGCGACAGCTTCGGGCAGTGGCAACCCAAGGCCCAGCGCCCCGAGTTGTGGAACCTGTTCAATACCCGCCATCACCCGGGCGAGCATTTCCGGGTGTTTCCCATTTCCAACTGGACCGAACTCGATGTCTGGCAGTACATCGCCCGCGAGCACGTCGAGTTGCCCTCCCTTTACTATGCCCACCCGCGCGAGGTCGTTGAGCGCCGTGGCTTGCTGGTTCCCGTGACTGCACTCACCCCGCCGCGCGAGCACGAAGAGGTGGTGACACGCCAGGTACGTTTCAGGACGGTGGGTGACATCACCTGCACCTGCCCGGTGCCCAGCAGTGCTGGCACGCCAGAGGCCATCGTGATCGAAACCCTGGCGGCCGAAGTGTCTGAGCGCGGTGCCACCCGCATGGACGACCAGACTTCCGAGGCCTCGATGGAAAAACGCAAAAAGGACGGTTACTTCTGATGTCCACCCTCGATCAAGTTCTGACCCCGACGCAAACCGCGCCAGCCCTGCGCTTCATCACCTGTGGATCGGTGGACGACGGTAAAAGCACGCTGATAGGTCGACTGCTGGTGGACTCCCAGGCGGTCTTGCAAGACCACCTGGCCGGCGTGCAACGGCAAGGTCAAACGGATTTGGCTCTGTTGACCGATGGGCTGAGCGCCGAGCGTGAGCAAGGCATCACCATCGATGTGGCATATCGTTACTTCTCAACCGAGCAGCGCAAGTTCATCATCGGGGACGCACCAGGTCATGAGCAATACACCCGCAACATGGTCACAGCCGCCTCGAGCGCCGATGCGGCCGTGGTGCTGGTGGATGCCACGAAACTCCCCTGGCAACAACCGGGTCTGGCACTGTTGCCCCAGACGCGTCGTCACAGCTTGCTGGCTCACTTGCTGCGCGTGCCTTCCATCGTGTTTGCCATCAACAAACTGGATGCCGTGGACGACCCAGCGCGAGCCTTTGAGCACATTGACCAGGCCTTGAACGCCTTTGCAGCCTCGGCAGGCATCGCGGTGCGGGCCATCGTGCCCGTGTCTGCGCTCAAGGGCTGGAACGTGGTGGAGCGTCAACCCGACTGGTGCGACTACCAGGGGCCGAGCCTGCTGGCGTTGCTCGAGCACTTGCCCACCATCCCAGCCGATGAAGCCCAAGCCATGACCTTTCCGGTTCAGTGGGTGGAAAAATTTCATGATGGGTCTCAGACGCACGAAGGTCGACGCGTGTTCTGGGGCCGTGTGGCCTCGGGCACCCTGCAGGCAGGACAGGCCGTGACAGTATTTCCCAGCGGACAAACCGCCACCGTGTCACGGGTGCTCACCGCCACCCGCGAGGCCCGCGAATCGCTCATCGCTCACAGCGGTGGCGTGGTGCTGGACCGTGAGGTGGACGTTTCGCGCGGCGACTGGCTGGTGGCGCAAGACAGCGCCCTGGAAGGCCAGCGTGAATTGCAAGTCACCCTGGCCTGGATGGACAACCAACCGCTCGTGGCGGGTCGGGTCTACTGGGCCCTGCACGGCCATCGATGGGTCAAAGCCCGGGTGAAGGCGGTGGTGCACAAACTGGACATTCATACCCTGGCCGAGAAGGATGCGCAGCAACTCGAGACCAACGCCATCGGTCATGTGACCTTGAGCCTGCAAGAACCCTTGCTGACCCGACCTTACCAGGCGTCTCGGGTGCTGGGGTCGTTGGTGCTGGTGGACACAGCCACCCATGCCACGGCGGGGGCAGCCCTGGTGCGGGCCTGAATTCATGCCGCCGTCACGGACTTTCCAGGCAAACCGGGCTAATCTCGTAAAATGGTAGGCTAGCCCTGATCATTCTGCCTGACCCCATCATGACTCACGTTGTCACCGAATCCTGTATCCGTTGCAAATACACCGACTGTGTGGACGTCTGTCCGGTGGACTGTTTCCGCGAGGGCCCCAACTTCCTCACCATCGACCCGGACGAGTGCATTGACTGCGCGGTCTGCATCCCCGAGTGTCCCGTCAACGCCATTTATGCCGAAGAAGATCTGCCACAGGACCAGCGCCACATGACGGCACTGAACGCCGAACTGGCGACCAGTGGCTGGCCCAGCATCACCAAGCGCAAGGCACCCTTGCCCGACGCCGATGACTGGAAAGACAAAACCGGTAAGTTGTCTGAACTGCAGCGCTGATCACAGCGAAGTGACGTGATAGAGACCGATGCCCTGATCATCGGCGCCGGCCCGGTCGGGCTGTTTCAGGTCTTTGAACTCGGCCTGCAGGACATTCACGCACATGTGGTGGATGTTCTGCCGCACGTTGGCGGACAGTGCATCGAACTCTACGCCGACAAACCTATTTACGACATTCCTGGCCTGCCTCGCAGCACGGGGCGTGAGTTGGTCGAGCGTCTGTCCACACAGGCAGCCCCCTTCAAGCCCACATTTCACCTGGGACAACAAATCACCCAGGTGGAACGCCAGGACGATCGCCGTTTGCGCGTGACCAGCAGCCAGGGGATCACCTGGCTCACACCGTGTCTGTTCATCGCCACCGGTGTGGGCGCCTTCTTGCCCAGAACTCTGGTCGTCCCCGGACTGGACGGCTTGCTCAACCGACAAATCTTTCACATCGCACGACCTGAGTCGGCTCAGCATCGGCATGTGGTCATCGTGGGAAGCGATAGCCATGCGGTGCAGACAGCCCTTTCGCTCGCAAGCGCTCAGGCCAAGGCGGCCAGTGTCACCCTGGTACACCGCCGCGACGCCCTGGATGTGGATGACACGCTCCACACAGCCTGGCGGTCAGTTTGCGAGCAGGGGGAAGGCAAGTTTCAGGTGGGCCAGGTCATCAACCTTGACCTCCATGATGGCGTCATGACCCATGTCCGACTGGCCACGCCGAACGGCGAAACCCTGTCGTTGGCCTGTGATGAGTTGTGGATCATGCTGGGTCTGTCTCCCAAACTTGGTCCCTTGAGCCACTGGGGGCCCGCTCTGGAGCGCAAGCAAGTGGTGGTGGACACTGAACGCTTCGCCACCAGTGAACCCGGCATTTATGCGGTCGGCGATTGCAACACCTATCCCGGCAAGCGCAAGCTCATCGTGAGCGGATTTCATGAAGCCACCCTGGCTGCATTTGCGGCGGCGGCACAACTTCATCCTGGTCAGAAAATCCCCTTGCAGTACACCACGGCTTCGCCCCGTTTGCACCAACTGCTGGGTCTGTCATGAGCACACCGAAGGGTTGGGTCACTGGGCTACGTAGCAGCCCGTCAGATCACGCGAGTCGCCAGTGGCGAGTACCCATGGTTCAGAGGTCCATGCCCGTGCCCCACTTGCACACCTGCACCGGCTTGAATTGCGCCGAGGATGTATTGACGTGCCGCTTGCACCGCGCGCTCCAAGGGTTCCCCCAAGGCCAGGTGCGCAGCGATGGCCGACGACAGGGTGCATCCCGTGCCATGGGTGTTGCGGCTGGCCATGCGCGAACTCGCCAGAACCACATCGACGTGACCGGGACGGGCCAGCACGTCGACCACCTGGTCACCCGGCAAATGTCCGCCCTTGAGCAATACCGCCCGAGCACCTTGCGACAACAAGGCCTGTGCAGCACCCGACAAATCACTCACCGCAGCAATCGGTCTGCCCAGCAACAGCGACGCTTCATCCAGATTGGGGGTGATGACGGTAGCCAGTGGGAACAGCTGGTCCACCAGCACACGCACGGTGGCCTCCGCAATCAGACGGTCACCACTGGTGGCCACCATCACCGGATCGAGCACCACGCGCTGCAGTTGGTAGTGCTGAATGGCCCACGCCACCACCTCCACCACGCCGGGTTCGTGCAGCATGCCAATCTTCACTGCATCCACCCCAATGTCCTCGATGACCGACTGCAATTGCGATCGAAGAAACGCCGGTGGAACGGCATGAATGCCTTGCACGCCCACCGTGTTTTGTGCGGTCAGTGCGGTGATGGCAGTCATGCCATAACAACCCAGGGCCGCGAAGGTCTTCAGATCGGCTTGAATGCCTGCACCGCCGCCGCTGTCCGAACCGGCAATCGTGAGCACTCGGGCATAGCGGGGTTGGGCGGAGACGGTGATGTCGGGCGTGGTCATGCCATCCATTATCCTGAAACCGAAGCCTCATGATGGTTCAGCGTCCTCATAGCGTGGTGCTGGGTGCTGGCTTGATGGGGCGCCTGTTGGCTTGGCGCCTGACCCAGGCGGGCCATCGTGTCGAGGTTCACGAGGCGGGCCAAGCCGATGCGCAAGGGGCTGCCGCTCGAGTTGCCGCGGCCATGCTGGCCCCGCTGGCCGAATCGGCTATCACCGAACTCTCGGTGGTGCGCATGGGGCAGCATGCGCTGAAGGCCTGGCCTCAGCTGCTGGCAGAGTTACCGGCGCCCGTGTTTTTTCAGCAGCAAGGCACCTTGATAGTGTGGCACCGACAGGACGCTGCAGAGGCCCACCGCTTCCATCAATTGCTACAACGCACCCACCACGACTTGCCCAGCTTGCCCGCGGCTCAAGCCGTGGATGCTCGGCAACTGAACACACTCGAGCCAGGCTTGGGCGAGCGGTTTGCCCAGGGCCTCTACCTGCCGGATGAAGGCCAGCTCGACAACCGGCAGCTCCTGCAAGCCTTGCTGCAAGGGCTTCAAGAACGCGGTGTTGCCCTGCATTTCAACAGCCCACACAACATTGACAACCTCCACCCAGGCGAAGCAGGCCAGCCCGATTGGGTGTTCGACTGTCGAGGGCTGGGTGCCCGGTCGGAGTGGCCCAGCCTGCGCGGCGTTCGCGGCGAGGTGATACGGCTCCATGCGCCGCAAGTGAATCTGACACGGCCCACTCGACTGATTCATCCGCGGTACCCGCTGTACATCGCGCCCAAACAGGACCATGTCTTCGTGATCGGCGCCACCGAAATCGAGTCCGAGGATGTGTCACCCGCGAGTGTGCGCTCCACGCTGGAATTGCTGAGTGCCGCGTACACCGTTCACTCGGGATTTGCCGAGGCGCGCATCCTCGAAATTGCCACCCAGGCACGCCCCACCCTAGCGAACAACCTGCCTGCCGTGACCTGCCCCCACCCGCGTCTGCTCCAGATCAACGGCTTGTACCGCCATGGCTTTCTGATTGCCCCGGCCGTGGCCGACTGCGTGATGGAATGGGTGCACAGCGGCATCCACCCATTGGCCGACAGGCTCGGCATGGCATTCACAGCGCAGTAGGATGTCAACCAACCATGACCTCGACTGACCTGAACGTCCTCATCAACCAGCAGCCTTACACCGTGCCCGCTGGTTCACGCCTGATGGATGCGATCGCACGGTTTGGCATTCAGCCGCCCTTTGCAGCTGCGGTGAACCTGGAGTTTGTTCCTCGCGGACAATACGCTCAGCGCTTGCTTCAAGACGGCGACCAGATTGAACTGATTGCCCCCATCACGGGGGGCTGACTCTACGATGAACACCCTGTCCCCCCAAGACGATCCCCTCGTCCTGTACGGTGAAACTTTCCACAGCCGCCTGCTGCTGGGCACGTCACGGTATCCATCGCCTGCCGTGCTGCAAGAGGCGGTGGCCGTGTCTCAACCTGCCATGCTCACGGCCTCGTTACGCCGTCAAACCGCGCAAGGTGATAACTCCCAAGGCTTTTGGCAACTGCTCAAACAAGCCCAGGTTCCTGTGCTGCCCAACACCGCGGGCTGTCACAGCCTCCAGGAGGTGATCACCACGGCTGAAATGGCGCGTGAAGTGTTTGAAACCGACTGGATCAAGCTCGAACTCATTGGCGACGATTACACCCTGCAACCCGACACCCTGCATTTGCCCGAAGCCGCGGATCGCTTGTTGCGCGCTGGTTTCAAGGTGTTGCCCTACACCACTGACGACCTGGTGTTGTGCCAACGGCTCATCGATGTGGGCTGTCAGGCCATCATGCCCTGGGCCGCTCCTATCGGTACAGGCAAAGGTCCTATCAACCCGTATGCCTTGCAGACCTTGCGGGAACGGGTCCATGTGCCCTTGATCGTGGACGCCGGTTTGGGCCGGCCTTCGCATGCCTGTCAGGTGCTGGAGTGGGGGTTTGATGCTGTGCTGCTCAATACCGCCGTGGCTTTGGCTCTGAACCCGGTTGCCATGGCCCAGGCCTTCGCAGACGCGGTGCGCGCGGGACGCGGTGCGTACCGTGCCGGCACCATGACCGAGCAGGATCTGGCTCAACCCAGCACACCTGTGCTGGGCACGCCCTTTTGGCATCAGCCCTGAAGGCGTGGTGAATGGATATGAATACCCTCCAAGCCTTGGCCGATGCGGTGGTAGCGAGCCACCTGGACATGACCGCCGGTGCGCCAGTGTCAGCTTCAGCGGCCCAGCACGCTGCAGACAGTGCGCTCCCCACTGAACATGCAGCGGTCTTGCAAGCCTGCCGTCAATTGGGATTCATTGAACGGGATGCTGACTGTGTGGCGCGAGCCTGGCTTCGACAGACCGAACGCACCGGACGGTTTGATCCGCAGGCCTGGCCGAACGATGCGCAAGATTTCGACCTTCGTCCCTGGCCCCGGCCCGATGCCTTTCCTGCTTGCCCCCAACAACTGGGCCTGTATGCCGTGTTGCCAAACGCCTCCTGGGTTGGGCGCATGGCACAAGCCGGCGTACCCACCGTTCAGTTGCGTTTCAAATCCGAAGACCGAACGGCAGTCAGGCGTGAAGTTGAAGCAGCCGTGCGTGCTGTAGAAGGCACAGGCGCTCTCCTCTTTATCAATGATCATTGGCAAGAAGCGATCGACGCTGGCGCCTACGGTTTGCACCTCGGACAAGAAGACCTGGCCGAGGCACCGCTCGCGCGTATCCGGGCTAGCGGTCTGCGCTTGGGCGTGAGCACACACGGGTATGCCGAGATGGTGGTGGCCGATCAGGTATCACCCAGTTATTTGGCGTTGGGAGCGGTATTTCCCACCACGCTCAAACGCATGGCCACTGCACCGCAGGGCCCGGGCCGATTGCGTGCCTATGCCCGCCTGATGCGCCATTACCCCCTGGTGGCCATTGGAGGCATCGACCTCGACAAACTCCCCGCTGTGCTCGCCAGCGGTGCAGGTTCGGTGGCGGTGGTTCGGGCTATCACGAGTGCCCCGAACCCCGAGCAAGCGGCCCATACTTTCATGCGAGCTATCGCATCGGGGCGCTGAAAAAAATGAGGTTATAATCGCGGGATTGATCCCCGATAGCTCAGTCGGTAGAGCGCCGGACTGTTAATCCGTAGGTCCCTGGTTCGAGCCCAGGTCGGGGAGCCAAACAATCAAGCCCCAAAAGCCCATTGCTTTCTAGAAAGTGTTGGGCTTTTTTGGTTTCAACGGCGCCAGGCCCTCCAAAACCTCGCGCGCTTGGCAAAGTGCAGAACCGAGGTCCTCAGCCAAGGCATGCAGGGTCACAACACGCGAGGGGGATGTCAAGACGCCAGTTGCGGCAGGTCCTCCCAGGATCTGGTGCGATGGCTTTGGTGGCAAGCGTCAATGAGTTGCAAACCACGTGCACCGGCCAAAAATGGCGAAGGAAAAGCACAGCCTTGTGCCACATGCGTCAGAAACAACTCCCACCCCCGGCGGTATGCATTGGCATAAGTGTCAACATCGGGCATGGCCTGCCATTGATCGATGAAGCGTTCTGAACGCTCTTGACTGATGTTCCAACTGGGTTTGGGCGTATTGGCCAGGCTTTGAAAATTGCAGGTGTGCAAGCCCACCACGGCAGACCCCAGACTGCCATCCACATGCAAAGTCATCATGTCATCGCGTCGCAAACGTGTGGACCACGATGAAAACACCTGTACCGGGATGCCACCTTCCAAAACCATCATGGCCATCGCCAGGTCTTCCACATCAACTTTGTAATCCCGTCCAGATTCGTCCCGTCGTTGCGGGACCGAAGTGGAGGACAAACAACTGACAGATTGAATTGGCGCGATCAAACGTTCAATCATGTAACACCAATGCGGGAACATGTCCAATATCAGCCCACCCCCTTCTGACTTCTTGTAATTCCAACTCGATCTCTGAGCGGCACTGTAATAGCCGTCAAACACCCACCAGCCAAACTCAAGTTTGACTGAGAGCACTTTGCCCAGGAATCCACCATCGAGCAACTTCTTCAATTTGTGCAAGCCTGGCAAATAGACCTTGTCTTGAACCACCCCGTTGCACAACCCCTGCTCGGTAGCAAAACGGTGCAAGGCCATGGCTTGCTCGAAGGAGTCGGTCAGAGGCTTCTCCAGATAAACATGTTTACCCGCCTCTAGGGCTTGCATGGCACGCTCGAATCGCCCCGCAGTGACAGACGCGTCGAAATAAATCGTCACGTCTTTTTGCGACAAAGACGACTGCCTGTCCGTGCACCATTCGAGTTGATGTGGTTCAGCCAATGCACGCAATTTCTCAGGATTGCGCCCCAAAAGAACAGGCTCAGGAAAACAACGGCTGCCATCGGACAACTTCAAACCCTCTTGTCGCAACTGCAAGAGGGCCGGCAAATGTTGTGTGCGTGCCAAGCGACCACTGGCACCTTCGATCAAAATTTTCATGCGGGTGCTTGTCATGTCAAAGAGCAAAAGCATGAAAGGGATAGCTGCATGGCGGACCGTTGGCAACCCACATGACCCGATCATTCAAATCCATCAGCACGGCTGCGGTGGTCATGGTTTGCTTGGCTGCAGGGTGTTGGGGATCGGAGTGACGGCACAACGACAGGGGATGACTGAAGTGATCTGACATGGCGGATTTCATGCCAGCCATGTCCAAAGGTGCCGCACGGCGCAAGAGTTCGCGCATCCGGTGCGCTCGAAACAATGTGCTTGGGCTGATTTTCTCCATTTGTGACTCGCCATGTCCTGAAGTCACAAAATGGTTGGAATGTGTCACCAATCCGTCTTGCGGATAAATCATCTGGTAATGGTCAGGACTGGTTTCGAAATCAATGATTTCGCCTTGATCACTGCCGATGACGAAGTTGGCCGAGCATGTTCGACGCGTCGCGACGATGGGCTGCAAGGCGAGATCAAAACGCCGCGCATCCAGCACTTGCCGACACCGCATGTGAAAAGGCGCGGAATAGGGGTTGCGACCATCATGCGAAGAAGCAAGGCCGTTCTCCACCAATCCAATGCCGTGCTCATTGAGCCCCATCTTTCCGCCAACGATCCCCGCTTCAGTCAAACAGATCAGACTAGGCTTGTGGGTACGCTTGATGCGCAAAACCAGATTTTGTCCGTGGACTCCCGAGAGCCAATCCCAGTTTTGTCCCAGCCATACATGCCCATTGCCCGTCAGATTGGGCAAAAGACCAAAGGTGGTGCAACCATCAGCCTCTTCCACAGCGGCGGCAGGGGTCTGGGCGCTCGCGTCTTTGCCAAACAATTGAAATGCGATTTCATAGCGCGCGTTCAAAAGGGCGATGTCCAATTCGGAACAGCCACTGCCCTTGGCAATGCCACTCATTTCGGTCACGTACTCAAGGTCTTGTGAGGACATCGACTGCCACCAACGCCCGGCCTCCGCCATGGCCGCCTCATAAGTCATTCCTGAGGACATGAAGCGTTGCAGATAGGTTTGCAGGTTGCTCGCCACTTGCTTGGCGAACTGACGACCCTGCATGAGCCCACGCTCAAAGGGATCGTCACCGACGGTGATGCAGGGAATGATTTCCTCGGTGCTCATTTCATCACCTGATAAAGTTCTCGGTTGAGTTCTCCCACAAGGTCTGAGAATTGTTTCGACAAACGCATGTTCTCATCGCGGGGTCTGGGCAAGTCGATGTCATAAATCCGGTGGATGCGTCCCGGTCGGGCGCTCATCAGCACCACTCGGTCGGAAAGAAACACGGCCTCCGCCAGGGAGTGGGTGATGAAAACCACTGTCTTCTGGTAGCGTTGCCAAATTCGCATCAGCTCGAAACCCATGCGGTCACGGGTGATTTCGTCAAGGGCAGCGAACGGTTCGTCCATCAACAACAAGGCCGGATCCAGCAACAAGGCGCGCGCCAACGCAGCACGCTGCTGCATTCCTCCCGACAGTTGATGGGGGTATTTGCTCTCAAAACCTTTTAACCCCACCACCTCAATGAGTTCGGAAGGATCCAGCGCGTTACCGACAGGGATGCCTCTTTCACCGACCAATTCACGCATCAATGCGATGTTTTGCGTGATGTTTCGCCATGGCAACAGATTGGCCTGCTGAAATACCAAACCAATTCGGCCTTGTCGCCGAAGATCACCTGGCGTCTGGCCTTCAATGATGACCTGGCCGGAAGTAGGCTGCAACAAGTCAGCCAACACCTTTAGCAAGGTGCTTTTGCCGCAACCGGAAGGACCGACAATGGAAACGAAGGATCCGCGGGGGATGTCCAGATCCACTTTCTGCAAGGCCTGCACGGGGTCCCCCATGCCCAGGTCAAAGATTTGGTCAACTTGACGGATCTGTATACCGGTAGAGGTTGTCGCAGGAGATCGGGTCACGGTCATCTAGTTCACTTGGCTGGCTGCTTGATCAATGTCGCAAGGGTTTTGGCCTCATCCAAGGCATCCACAAACTGATTGGTGAACATGGAAGCAGGCGTGGGCTTTTTGGCCAGATCTCCGGCTGTGGCCATGATCTCGATGGACGAAGCCCACTTGTCTTGGGTCATGGACCCAAACCGCGTTGCGTAATCGCCATTGTTGTAGAGATCAAAAATCATGCGCAATTTACGCGATTCCAACTTCAGATCACGGTCTGGCGAGACTTTTACCACCTCTTTCATGGCCTCTTCCACATTGCCATGCGTCCAAAGCAAGCTTTTCATGGTGGCACGCACGAAGCGTTTGACCAAATCGGGATTTTTCTTGATCAGGTCCTCATTGGTGTAAATGTGTGTTCCATAGATCTTCACGCCGAAATCGCGAATTGGAAATACCTTGACAGGAAACCCCCGCGATTCGAGTGTGAGCGCTTGACCATAGGCATAACCAAACAAAGCATCGACCTGACCTGCAGCAATCATTTGCACCTCGGAGCCTCGCGCCACGTTGACGAATTCAACGTCTTTTCGAGTCAGGTTGCCAGCTTTGAGCATGGGGTCGATCATGGCCGGCACATTGGTCTGAAACCAGGCCAACTTCATGTTTTTCATCTTGGCGGGCGAGTCGATGCCGCTCTTTGCCAGTGTGACCACTGCAAAAGGGTTGTCCGGCTGATCCATCATGATAGACACAATGGGCAACCCGCTGGACTTGGCCTTGACAAAAGAGTCCACATTGCCAACACCAAATTGCTCTTTCCCCGTTCCAATGAAGACTTCGTTTTGTTGTCCCGCAGCCGGGGGGCGGATCTCCAGGTCAATGCCTTCCTTTTCGTAAAAACCTTGCGCTTTCCCACCGTAATACTGCGCGTGCATGCCCCATGCCGAGAAGTTGATTCGCATCACCACCTTGTCCAAAGACCAGGCCGGGCTGGCCCACGTTAGACAGGCCAGCGAAAGAAGACAGGCTGAGTGACGCACAAAATGGAAGCTCTTCATGACAGGGTCTCCTGGTAAATCAATGGTTTTGAATCTGAACGCTGCGCCAAGAAATGCGCTGCTCAACCCAAGACATCAGCGCAAAGAATGCTGTGCCGATGATGGCCAGTGCGATGATGGCGGCAAACGATCTGGCGGTGTTGAAATTGAAGCTTCCAGAAAGCACAAGGTAGCCCAAGCCACTGGAAGCAGCCAGCCATTCGGCCACGATGGCCCCTAAAACAGCCAAGGTTGTGGCAATGCGCAGGCCGGCAAAGATGTAGGGGACGGCATAAGGCAAACGCAACTTGAACAGCAACTGGCGCTCACTGGCGGCAACCGATCGGAACAGCTCGGCCAAGCCGCGGTCGACTTCTTTGAAACCTGCCATGGTGTTGATGACGATTGGAAAAAAAGCAATCGACATCACCACCATGATTTTCGATCCAGCCCCTGCGCCCACCCACACCAGAATCAGAGGGGCAATGGCGATCTTGGGAACGCTTTGCATGCCGACAAAAATTGGCATGATCAATCTCTCCAGCAAGGGATAGCGGATCATCAAAGCCGAAACAAACAGCGCAAAGGCAACGGCACAAACATAGCCCGAAAGAATGGAGCCAATCGTGGACAGGGTATGGGTCTGTATGAGATCCCATTCGTTCACTGCCAGGGCGACAACTTGGCTGGGTGCGGGCAACAAAAATTGCGGCACATCGAACACGCGAACGAGAGCCTCCCAAGCCGACACCAAGACAATGACCATTAGCGCAGTGCCGTGGCGCTCCAGAAAGCTGGATGAGTTGGGGCGTGCAACGGTGGGTTTAGGTGAGTCGAAAGCCATGAACAATGATCAATGTGAGAACACACCATGAACGCCATGGCATTCGTTAACCATAAACGCAAAGACGTGACTTGACATTTAGGGTAGTTACTAACCTATCAATAAGAACATTGGCGACACCTGCTCTAGCCAGTTTGAAGGCCGCCAGCCATAATGATTTTGAATCTCAGGACTTGCTCTGAACGCCTATGAAAAAGCACATCGTCTGCCTTACATTTGATTTTGATGCTCAATCAGGATTCATCGCTCGCGGGTTGACCACACCGACCCCCATCTCACGCGGTGAATTTGGCGTGGTGGCCTCGGGGCGCATCCTGGACTTTCTCAAGCGAATGGGCATTGCCAGCACTTGGTTTGTTCCGGGCTTCACACTCGAAAGCTACCCCCAAGCCTGCGAACGCATCTTCGCCGAGGGACACGAAATAGGCCATCACAGCTGGGCCCATATCGTCCCTGCCACTCAGACATTGGAAGAAGAAAGTGCAGATTTTGAGCGCGCTCAAAATGCCATCAAACGCCTGACCGGGCAAGGCGCAGTGGGGTATCGCTCACCGGCCTGGGACCTCAGCCCCAACACCCTCGACCTGTTGCAACAACATGGTTTCCTTTATGACAGCAGCCTCATGGGTGATGACTACTCGCCCTACTTTGCTCGCCAAGGCGATCGCGCAGAACTGGGCCAGCCATTCTCTTTTGGAAATCTGACCCAAGTTTTGGAAATGCCCATCAGTTGGACCATGGATGACCATCCACACTTCGAATTTTTACGCTGGCAGAATACTGTGATGCCGGGCTTGCAATCTCCGCGCACGGTGATGCAGGGGTGGTTTGATGAATTCACTTACATGCAAAAATCGACCGAAACGGGGATACTCACCTACACCATGCACCCTTATGTGATCGGGCGTGGCTACAGAATGCTTTGGTTCGAAGATTTGGTGGAAAAATTGCAAAAATCTGGGGCCGTGTTCATGACCATGGAGCAAGCTGCGCGCGCGCATTTGAACGCCACTGCGACAAAGTGACGATTTTCAAATGGACAGTTCCATATAAACGCGCAGATCAATATTTCCTGCAAATCTATGAGCTGCCATGATTGAAGAAGCCCCTACCATACAAACGCAAGCCATACACCGGCCTGACCCCTCGCTGGTTGCGCAATTGCAAAACACACCGACGGGTTTTTTGGTCGATGCCATGGGCGGCACAGGCGCGGTGGACTACCGGATCAGTCCGGCCATTGCACAGCAGTACGCTTTTTGCGGTGTCGCACTGACTTGCCACACAGGGCCGGCAGATAACCTTGCCTTGGTTCATGCCTTGCCTCACATCCAGCCTGGCGATGTGCTGATGGTGGGGACGGACCAGTTCACCGCTTGCGCCGTCACTGGAGACCTGGTCTTGGGCATGGCCAAAAACTGCGGGGCCGTCGGTTTTGTCACCGATGGTTGCGTACGCGATTTGGTCGGCATTGAAAATGTGGGCCTTCCCGCCTGGTCCCTGGGTGTGACACCCAATTCTCCCCACCGCAGCGGCCCAGGCACCATCGGTTTTCCAATTCAACTTGCGGGTCTGCGTGTATGCAGCGGCGATGTGGTGGTGGCCGACCGAGACGGCGTGGTCGTGATTCCTCAAGTCATGCTCGAATCCGTGTTGTCCAAACTTCCTGTCATACGGCAATCAGAGGCTGCAGCAGACGAAGCTGTTCGTCAAGGCGCCAAACTTCCCGCCTTCTTGAAATAATTGCAATGTCCGACGCTGCGCGCTCGCTCAAGAACGCCTGAATGATTGCAGCGCTGGAAACCTCTGGAGTGCAGAAAGCGCTAGCAGTGACAGCCATCCGCATTTTCTCAAGCAATTCTTCGGTTATTTCTTGACCCTCTAGCTCGGCTCGGCGGGCATCAGTCACAAACCGATTGTCAATGGCTATACCTCACGATTTACTTTTTTCTACAAAATCTCCAGGCACGGAAGCCACTCTACTTTGCGGGGTACGACGCTGATGGCCCGATGGGTATGTTGAACTGCATTGACAATGCCCTACAGACAGTGGACTTTGTGCGTTTTGGGCAATCCACCCAGAACCACCACACCACCGGGGCCTTAAATGGCAGTGCTACCACTGCCATCCCTTCCAATGCCAGCAGCTATGGTGCCTCGCTGGTGCGGCCGCATCCTATTTCTCAAGACACCCACTCAGCGGCTGATTGGACCGTGGTGAATTTCTCGACGCGATCGATGACCCCAGGACTTGCAGTACCAACCACGCGCAATTTATCATCAACTAATCAAACGGCAGTGACGCCTCACTGGATGAGACCGCTCTGCAGGAAAGTGCCCACCTGGGTCTAGGTAGCACAGGGGGCCTATGCAGACTGGGATCAAAGTGGCAGCCACACCGCGTCGACCGTATCGGTGGACGTGAACAAAGACGGCCTCATAAACGTGTTGACGGATTATGGTCAACAAAGGGACGATTTGTCACAATCTAAAAGCATGCACGATAACAACATTGAATTACAGTACAACCCAAGACACGCCGTCCCTAACGTCGAGGAACACGCTGCTCGCATGCAGCATTTAAGCGCCCGTGCTCGCGACCACCATCAGGGGCTGTACAACCTGCGCTATGGTTCCGGGCCCTTGGCCACGCTGGACGTGTTTCGCGCAGCGCAGGCCCATGCCCCGGTGCATGTGTTCTTGCATGGCGGATACTGGCGAGGACGCGACAAAAGTGACTTCAGCTTTCTGGCCGATGCCTTGATCCCGCAAGGCATCACCCTGGTCGTGATGAATTACGACTTGTGTCCCCAAGTCGAGTTGCCAACGATCGTAGACCAGGTGGCTCAGGGACTGACCTGGGTACACCAACACGCAAAGCACTGGGGCGCAGACCCTTCTCGCTTCAGCGCCAGTGGTCATTCGGCTGGCGCCCATCTCATTGCTGCAGTGCTCGCGCGCCACTCCCATGCCACGTCGGTGCCCAGTGGCCTGCCCTCCTCTGCTGTGCTGATCAGCGGCGTCTATGACCTCGAACCCGTGTTGTCCATATCGGTGAACCAGGAGATTCGATTGCGCCCCGAGCAAGTCGCGCCCATGAGTCCGCTTCGGCACTCGCCGTGCAAGCCCGTACGGCTGGACGTTGCTGTGGGCGGGGCAGAGACGACTGGCTTCATCAAGCAGTCAACACAGTTTGCCAGCCATTGCATCAACCATGGCGTTGACGCTCGTTTTCTGACCATCGAAGGCGCGGATCACTACACGGTCCTGCGCCAATTCGAATCACCTGCGGGTGAGTTGTCGCGCCGGGTGGCCGATGGCCTTCTGTCCCCTTGATGTTTTCTGGAGATGCCTGTGTCTATTTTCAACTTGAAGTCATCACCTCACCACCACCGTCGCTTCGTGCTACAGGCCTTGGGTTTGACCGGTCTAGGCCTGATGGCCTCACAGCCACTCCACGCACAATCGAATTGGCCCAGCAAACCCATCAAGCTCGTGATTCCGTTTGCCCCAGGAGGTGTCACCGACACCAGTGGGCGCATCATCGCCGACTATCTCAGCAAGAAATTGGGGCAACAGGTGGTGGCGGACAACCGCCCCGGCGCTTCCGGGAATATTGGCAGTCAGGTGGTGGCCACGTCTGAACCGGATGGCCACACCCTCCTGCTCGTGCTAGACGGCACCTTTGTGATCAATCCGCATGTGTATGACAAAGTGCCCTTCGATCCGCTGCGGGACTTCAGTCCAATTGGCAAGATCGGCGACTCCACCACCATGCTGGTGGCCCACCCCAGTTTCAAGGCCAACTCATTGCGAGAGCTCATAGAGCTCTCAAAATCGCAACCAGGCGGCGTGTCCTACGGAACGTCTGGCACCGGGAGCATCGTTCATTTGGCGGGTGAGATAGTCAAGCAGCGAACAGGCGCCAATTTGGTTCACATTCCCTACAAAGGGGGCGCACCCGCCATCGCTGACGCGTTGGCAGGTCATACGCCGCTGGCCTTTGCGTCAGCCGCCTCGGTCCAACATCACCTCAAGACAGGCCATCTCAAGGCGCTGGGCGTGCCGTCTGGTAAACGCTCGCGCCAGTACCCCGACATCCCCACCTTCGCTGAATCGGGGCTGTCCGACTTTGACATCAATTCGTGGGTCGGCCTGGTCGCGCCAGCCAAAACCCCGCGGGCCATCATTGAGCGACTCAACGTCGAACTCAATGCGGCACTGGCGGATCCGGAGATTCGAGCCAAGCTAGAAACCTCCGGCATCGCTCCCACGCCAGGAACACCCGAGACCTTTGCTGCCACCATTCGCAAGGAGCTGGGCCTGTACGGTCCCGTGATCAAAACAGCTGGCATCAAGTTGAATTGACGCGCAGCGTCAGCATTTCATGAAAACCCTGCCTGCTGACCGATTGAATCTCAGGGAGTACATACGGCCTGGTGACCATATCGTGATGAGTGAGGCCGCAGGCGAGCCCCAAACCCTGGCTGACCTGCTGATTGAGCAACGCGCCGAATTGGGTCACCCCCAGTTGTTTTTCGGCATTGGTGCGTCGACCCGCTTCCAGCCCGAGCACGCCGATGCGCTACGGTTCAGTGGCACTGGGGCTGCCATGACGTACCGGCCCCTGATCAAAGCCGGGGTCATGACCGTGGTGAGCCAGCATTTCTCTGACCTTCCCCGCTTATTTCGCAGTGGCCAATTGCGCTGTGATGTGGTGCTGATTCAACTCAGCGCGCCCAATGAGCGTGGCGAACACAGCTTCGGGTTGAGTTGTGACTATTTGCGCGCCGCGATGTCTCAAGCGCGGTTGGTGATCGCCGAAATCAATGATCAATTGCCTCAGACACCCTGCGCCCAGCCGGTGCTGCCCCATGAGATCGATATCGCCATCCAGACCTCGCGACCACCGATCGAATGGCCCGCTGCGACGATTGGCGACCTGGAGCAACGCATTGCGCGTCAAGTGGCCGAACTCATTCCGGATCGTGCCACGCTGCAGATGGGCCTGGGTGCCATGCCCGAGGCCTTGTGCACGCAACTGCTGAATCACCGCGACCTGGGCATTCATTCAGGCATGCTGGGTGATGGCTATGTGGACCTGATGGAGCACGGGGTGGTGACCAACGCCTACAAGGAAGTCGACGTGGGTGTCAGCGTGACCGGCGTGCTGATCGGCACCCGCAAGCTCTACCAGCATGTGCACCAACAGCCTACCCTTCGTCTCTTGGATGCCGACATCACGCACGGCGCGGCATCTCTCAGCCGCTTCAAGCGCTTTCATTCCGTCAACTCCGCGCTGGAGGTGGATCTGACGGGCCAGGTCAATGCCGAGGCCATTGGGCGCGATTTTCTGGGCACCATCGGCGGTCAGGTGGACTATGTGCGAGCAGCCTCTCTTTCAGAGGGCGGTCGTTCCATCATCGCCCTGCCCAGCACGGCTCGGCAATCCAGCCGCATCGTCTCCAGCTTGAGCGGCCCTGTCACCACGGCCCGCAGTGATGTGGATGTCATCGTGACCGAACACGGCAGCGCCCATCTGCGAGGGCTCTCAGGACGGGATCGAGCCAAGGCCTTGATCCAGATTGCAGCCCCAGAACACCGCGAGGCCTTGACCCAGCAGGCACAAGAGGCAGGACTCCTGTGAAGGCGAACATGGAGAAGCCTCAGGCGCGTGCAAACAAGCCGCGCGACGCATCCACGCATCGCACCTGACCGGCGTCTTCCAATTCACGCAAGTGCTGCTCGATCATGCGGCGCTCCACATCATTGACAAACGCTGCCTCATAGCCCAAGGGATAGACCAGCCGTTGTGCCACCAAGGCCTCCAGACTTTGGGGCTCGTGGTGCAACATACCCAACAGCTTGTCCGCACGTTGATCCAGCTTGTCGGCGAATGCCTGCAAGGCCGTCAAGAAGGCATCGCGATCGGTGATGACAGCGCGATGATGCGAGGTGACCCACACCTGCGCATCGATGTCGCGCACAGCGTTCAGCGTATGCCGAAACTGTGCCAGATTGGACGTCGCGTCCCCGTAATACGGGCCGAATCCGGTGAGGTCGATATCACCGATGAACGCCACGCCTTCGGGCTCCACCAGCAGCACGCAATGCCCCGAGGTGTGGCCAGGGGTGTGATGGGCCCTCACCTTCACCCCTCCCCCCAGGTCCCAGACGTGTCCATCGCCGTACGACAGGGCGTCTGGTCGCGGTTGGTAGTAAAAATCACGCACCATGCGCCCATGCCAGTCCTGCAGCACGTCTGGCGAGTAGCCAAAGTGACGCGTCATGCCCTCCCAGGATCGGGCAGCCTCTACGTCCCCCTCGTGCACCCACACGGGAACATCAGGGCATTGCCCCAGACCGGCCAGATGGTCCTCATGGACATGCCCCAAAATGACCATGTCCACGCCCCCCAAGACCCCGTTCAAGGACCGGGCGACCAACGGCGTGTCAAATGCCACCTGTTGATCAGCCCCCGTGACCACGACTTGATTGCCATCGGGGTACTTGCCCGACTTGTTCCCCAGGTAGACCTGAACCGAACCGCGGTGAAACGATGCCTCGGTCATGATTGGCGCCCGAGATCGCGGGCCGACTTGAAATCCGCACGGCGGGGGGCGTCGTCTGCCAGAGCCTGGCGAATATGACCGGCCAAGAGTCGCCCCACGTCCTGACGCAGGGTTTGAGTGCGTAAACGAATATAGGTTTCCCGTGCCATCGCGGTATCGTGGGACGACTGACGCAGCGCCTGCTCCCAGAGGTCAACGCGGTATGTCCCCTGGCGAATTTCTTGCCAGGCCATGTCTTCGGTGATCTTGGATGGGTCAGAGTTCATGCAGCCATTTTGTCACGACAGGTGGCGGCGGGCCAGGCTTGGACGGATCGGTCGGCTCGATGGGCTAGGGGGTCAGAGAGTGCAGCGTTGACGCAAACAACGATCGCGCCTGTGTGTAACAGCACACAGATGGGTTCACTGAAGACTGCTATAACCCCAACATACATGTGTTTTTGAAGCCTGCGCGCATCTTGATCGTGGCCTCAAGATATTTCGAACCCCCACTAGGATCACCATGAAGGAAGACATTGCTCATTTGCGCAAGGAAATGGACACCTTGCGCACTGAGTTCAGGGAGCTTAAGCAGACCCATCTGGACGTCAATCGACGCTACAGCGAGTCCCTGATCACCTTGCGTGGTCTGACCCTGCACGCCACCGAGTCTGCCGAGAAGGCGGCCAGCGCCGCCGAGCACTCGGCCAGCTGCTCCGAGCGTTGCCTCGAAGCAGCGGCCAAAGCCGCCTCCACCCATGTGACAGAAGCCGCCGAAGCGGCCGCCGCCGCCGCCAGCGCCGCCGCCCAGTCCGCCATGGAAAGTGCCGCCTCGGCGGCCTCGGCCGCGGCGGCGGTGGCCATGGCCGTCGCCCACCATGCTGAGGACGCTTCCGCCCAGGGTTCTGCGGTGGCTGCAGACGCATCCAAAAATGCCGCCAGCTTCGCGGCCAAAGCGGTGATGCTCTCCAACAAAGCAGCAGAGTTCGCCCGCTCGGCGCGCAATCACACGGGTTGACGGCCTGAAAGCCCGGCGGTCGTCGCAGACTGTCCAAAAGAATGACAAAATCGACAGGATGGATGCACGCTTCCTGAGATTTTCATGCCCCTGCTCCAACTGAATGGGATCACCAAGCGCTACCCGTCGGTTGTCGCCAACGATGCCGTCTCTCTCACGCTGGAGCCCGGTGAAATTCATGCGGTTTTAGGCGAAAACGGCGCGGGCAAATCCACCCTGATGAAAATCATCTACGGGTTGGTGCAGCCCGACTCGGGTCACATCGTCTACCAAGGCGAAACGCTCACTCACCACCATCCGCACCAGGCGCGTGCCCAGGGCATTGCCATGGTGTTTCAGCACTTCAGCCTCTTTGACACGCTGACCGTCGCACACAACGTCTGGCTGGGCTTGGACAGCAAAGTCCCCCTGTCAGATACCCGCGCACGAATTGTCCAGATCGCCAGTGATTACGGCCTGGACATCGACCCGGATCGTCCTGTGCACACGCTCAGTGTGGGCGAAAAGCAGCGCGTCGAAATCATCCGGGCCTTGCTGGGGCAACCACGCCTGTTGATACTGGACGAGCCCACCTCGGTCCTCACACCCCAGGCCGTCGAGAAACTTTTTGTCGTGCTCAGACGGTTGGCCGACCAAGGCTGCAGCATTCTCTACATCAGCCACAAGCTGCATGAAATTCAAGCCTTGTGCCACCGTTGCACCGTGATGCGTGCAGGCCGCGTGGTGGGCGTGTGTGACCCCCGACACGAAACGCCCGCTTCGCTCAGCCGCCTGATGATGGGGCAGGAACCTCCTGCCTTGGTACATCGCGCCTTGACACCAGGACCGGTGCGGTTGTCGGTGCAAGGCTTGTCCCTGCCCAGCGATGATCCGTTTGGTGTGGCATTGGAGCAGGTGCACCTGGAGGTTCGACACGGCGAAATCGTGGGCATAGCGGGCGTATCGGGGAATGGTCAGCGTGAACTCATGGCAGCACTCTCGGGTGAAGATGCTCGCGCTGAACCCCGACAGATCTGCATCGACGGGGTCGCCGTGGGTCACCTCGGCCCACGGCAGCGCAGACGCCTGGGCCTGTACAGCGTGCCCGAAGAACGGCTGGGTCGAGGGGCTGTGCCCGAACACTCACTGGCCTTGAACCTGCTCCTCACCCGCAACACGGGGCTCAGCACGGGAGGCTGGCTGCGGCTGTCGTCCCTGCAACGGGTCGCTCAAGACCTGATCGATCGCTATCAGATCAAGGCCAGCGGTCCGCAAGCGCTGGCCAAGTCACTGTCGGGGGGAAATTTACAAAAATTCATCGTCGGCCGTGAAATGGAGGCACAACCCAAGCTCCTGCTGGTGTCGCAACCCACTTGGGGCGTGGATGTGGGCGCCGCCGCTCAAATCCGTGCCAGCCTTCTGGCCCTGCGTGACCAAGGCTGTGCCGTGTTGGTGGTGAGTGATGAGCTCGACGAACTGTTTGAGCTATGCGATCGATTGGTCGTGATGTCGCAAGGTCGACTCTCGCCTTCCCTGGACCGTGCAGGGGCCAGCACCGAGCAGATCGGCGCCTGGATGAGTGGGCTGTGGACCGAGGCATCTGCCACACCCACGCACCCACCCCTGGCATGACAACCCTGCGCACATCATGATCACCCTGCGTCCCCGTGCCCAGCCCTCTGCCGCGTGGTCCGTGCTGTCGCCGGTGTTGGCTCTTGTGCTGACCCTCGTCATGGGGTCGTTGTTGCTCATGTTGCTGGGCAAGGATCCGGTGCGGGGCCTGATGGTATTTTTCTGGGAACCCATTCGCTCACCCTACGCGTTGGGTGAGTTGATGGTCAAGGCCACGCCCCTGCTGCTGATAGCCACGGGTCTGACGGTAGCCTACCGCGCCAATGTCTGGAACATCGGGGCCGAGGGGCAATACGTGCTAGGCGCGATTGCAGCCACCTGGGTGGCCTTGCAGGTCACGCCCGATCAAGGACCCTGGGTGGTGATTCCCATTGTGATGGCGGGGCTGTTGGGCGGAATGGCCTGGGCGGCCATCACCGCCGTGTTGCGCGACCGCTTCAACGCCAACGAAATCTTGGTCAGCCTGATGCTGGTGTATGTGGCCATCCTGCTGCTCAACTACCTGGTGTACGGCCCCTGGAAAGACCCGGGCGGCTACAACTTCCCCCAGACCAAAACCTTCGAAAAAATCACCCAGATTCCTCGACTCTTTCAAGGCTCTCGCGTCACGCTGGGATGGGTATTGGCCTTGTTGGGTGTCGTCGGTCTGTGGTTATTCCTGTTTCGCACCCGCGCGGGGTGGGGCTTGAGCGTGAGCGGACTGGCGCCGTTGGCCGCGCGCTATGCCGGGCTGTCCTCCAGCCGCGCTTTGTGGACAGCGATGCTGGTGTCGGGAGGACTGGCTGGTCTGGCGGGTGCGCTGGAAGTCGCTGGCCCCGTGGGGCAGCTAACCCCCTATGTCCCCGTGGGCTATGGCTTCGGCGCCATCATCGTGGCGTTTGTGGGGCGATTGCATCCGGTGGGTCTTGTACTGTCTGCGCTGCTGATGAGCATGCTCTACATCGGCGGTGAGTTGGCCCAATCGCGGCTGGGCTTACCCAAGTCCATCACCGGTGTGTTCCAGGGCTTGCTGCTGTTTTGTTTGCTGGCTTGTGATGTGCTGATTCAATACCAGCTGCGATGGACTGGGCGCCTGCGAGGAGCCTCTTGATGGACACCTACGCCCTGTTACTTGCTGCCACCTTGCATGCCGGCACGGTGCTGGCCATCGCCTCCCTGGGCTTGCTCATCAATGAGAAGGCTGGCGTCATCAACCTGGGCGCCGAAGGCATGATGCTGTGTGCCGCCATCGCCGGCTTTGCCACCGTAGTGCACACCGGCAGCGACAGCCTGGGTCTTTTGGCCGGATTTGCGGCGGGGGCGCTGCTGGCGTCAATGCTGGGTGTCCTGGTGATCTGGCTCAACACCAACCCTTACGCCACCGGCTTGGCACTCAGTCTGTTTGGCGCGGGCTTGTCCGCTTTTCTGGGCACTCCTTATGTTCAAGCCAAATTGCCTGAGCGACTGCAGTTCAGCGTGCCGGGGCTGTCCGATCTGCCCTGGGTGGGACCGGCCTTGTTTCAGCACCACCCCATGGTGTATGCGGTGGTGGCGTTTACCCTGGTCTTGATGTGGTTTTTGGACCGCACCCGGGCAGGACTGGTCTTGCGTTGCGTGGGAGAGTCCCCAGCGGCAGCCCACGCCTTGGGCTACCCGGTGCGGTCGATCCGCATGCTCGCGGTGGTAGCCGGCGGCGGTCTGTGTGGGCTGGCGGGCGCCTATGTCTCCACGGTGTACACCCCGCTGTGGGTGGAGGGCATGATCGCCGGCAAGGGCTGGATTGCGCTGGCTTTGACCACCTTTGCCACCTGGCGACCGGCTCGGGTGCTGCTGGGCGCCTACCTGTTTGGCGGCGTGACCATGCTGCAGTTTCACCTGCAGGCCAGTGGCATTGAGGTGTCCAGTCAGTGGCTGAGCATGTTGCCGTACCTTGCTACCATTGTGGTGTTGGCCTTGATGTCGAGACGGCCGGCCTGGATCAAGATGCACATGCCTCTCTCCTTGGGCAAGCCCTTTCATCCTGGCCACCACTGACCCCTTGACCGTATGTTTTCAATCACCCTCCTAGGACACACGATGACAACCTTCACCACACGCACCTGGATCAAAGCCTTGGCGCTCGGCGCCGTGGCCTCGGCAGCTCTGCTGGGCTGTGCCAAAAAGGAAGAGCCGACAGCAGCCCCGGCCAAGTCCGAACCGCTGAAAATCGCTTTCGCCTACGTCGGCCCGGTGGGCGATGGAGGTTGGACCTTTGCCCACGACAATGGGCGCAAAGCCATCGAAAAAGAATTTGGCGACAAGGTGGTCACCACCTTTGTGGAGAACGTGCCCGAGTCGGCCGACGCCGAGCGCGTGATTCGTGACCTCGCTGGCCAGGGCAACAAGCTCATTTTTGGCACCACCTTTGGTTACATGGAGCCCATGCTCAAGGTGGCTGCCGACAATGCCAACGTGAAGTTTGAACATGCCACCGGCTACAAGCAAGCGCCCAACATGCGCACCTACGACAGCCGCACCTACGAAGGCGCTTACATGGCGGGCATCATCGCGGGCAAGATGACCAAATCCAACACCCTGGGGGTGGTGGCATCCATTCCCATCCCTGAAGTGGTTCGCAACATCAACAGCTTCACCCTGGGTGCCCAAACCAGCAACCCCAAAGTGAAGACCAAGGTGGTGTGGGTGAATGAGTGGTTCAACCCGCCCAAGGAAACTGAAGCCGCCACCTCGCTGATCAATGGCGGTGCAGATGTGCTGTTCCAGAACACCGACTCACCCGCCGTGCTCAAGACCGCCCAGGACAAGGGCAAACGCGCTTTTGGCTGGGACTCCGACATGACCGCCTACGGTCCCAAGGCGCACCTGGCCTCGGCCATCATCAACTGGGCGCCGTACTACTTGTCGGCCACCCGTGACGCCCTGGAAGGCAAGTGGACCGGCGGCGGTGCCGTGTGGTGGGGCGTGAAAGAGGGCGCCATTGACCTGGTCTCCATTGCTGACGACGTGCCCGCTGACACCAAGGCGCGAATTGACGAGGTCAGGAAGGGCTTGAAAGAGGGCAGCTTTGCCATCTGGAAAGGACCCATCACCGACAACACCGGCAAGGTCGTTCTGAACAAGGACGAGGTGGCCGATGACAAGTTCCTGGGCGGTGTGAATTTCTTCGTCAAAGGCGTGGAAGGCAAAGTGCCCGGTGGCACCAAGTAATGGTGAATGTGCCACTCTGTTGCGCCGTGACCGCTTGCAAGGTTTTGTATGCATGACGTGCTGATCAAAGGCGGAACCGTCATCGACGGGTCCGGCAAGCCCGGCTTCACAGCGGATGTGGCGATTGCCAATGGACGCATCGCCGAGGTCGGTCGCATCGACACCCCGGCACGTCGCACCGTGCCGGCCGATGGCCTGCTGGTCACCCCCGGCTGGGTGGACATCCACACCCATTACGATGGCCAGGCCACCTGGGATGCCTTCATGACCCCCTCATCCTGGCATGGGGTGACCACCGCCGTCATGGGCAATTGCGGCGTCGGCTTCGCCCCCTCACGGGCCCATCAACGTCAATGGATGATGGACTTGATGGAAGGCGTGGAGGATATTCCTGGAGCGGTGCTGTCCGAAGGTGTTCAGTGGGAATGGGAAAGTTTTCCTGAATACCTGCAAGCGCTTGACAGCCGTCCTCGCATCATGGATGTGGGCGCACAAGTGCCGCACAGCGCCCTGCGTGTCTATGTCATGGGCGAACGGGGTGCGGCACGCGAACCCGCCACCCAAGAGGATATCGACGCCATGGGCCGGTTGGTGCAGGAAGCCGTGAGCGCAGGCGCGCTCGGGTTCAGTTCCTCCCGCACCGTGGTCCATCGAACCAAACAGGGACAAGCCGTGCCCACCCTGGACGCGGCCGCACAGGAACTGATTGGCATTGCCTGCGCCATGGGCCGAACGGGCAAGGGTGTCAACCAGTTGATCTCCGACTTTGATGACCTGGATGGTGAGTTTGAACTCATTCACCAGATCGCCCGTCAGAGCGGTCGTCCCATTTCCTTCACGCTGCTGCAGCACGACTTTCTTCCCCAACGCTGGCGCGAGGTGCTGCGTCGCACCAGTCTGGCTCAAGACGGTGGACTGAGCGTGCGTGCGCAAGTGGCGTGTCGCCCGGTGGGCATGGTGCACGGTTTGGAATGCTCCATGCATCCGTTCTTTCTGGCACCCAGTTACCTCGCCATCGCGGACCTTCCCTTGCCAGAGCGCGTGCGCCTCATGCGCGACCCATCCCTGCGTGCTCGGATTCTGGCAGAGGCCGCACAGGCCCCGGACAACCGCCGCCTGAACTCCATCACACAGCACTTCCACAAGCTCTTTCCGATTGGCGAGCGCTCGGACTACGAACCTCGACCCGAGGACAGCGTGGCCGCCATCGCGCAACGCCAGGGTCGACCGGCTCCCGAGGTAGCCTATGACATGCTGCTGGAGGACGAGGGGCGTCGCAAGTTCAACTTCCCCATCTACAACTACACCGACCAGAACCTCGACGTGGTGCGCGAGATGATGACGCACCCAGCCGCCTTGTTTGGCCTGGGTGACGCGGGAGCGCATTGCGGTTATATCTGCGATGCCAGCTATCCCACGTTCCTGATGACGCATTGGGGCCGTGACCGCACCCGTGGTGAAAAGTTGCCCCTGGAATTTCTCGTGCATGGGCAAACCCGGCGCAACGCCCAGGCCTTGGGCATGCACGACCGGGGAGCCTTGCTGCCCGGCCTGCGTGCTGACATCAACCTCATCGACTACGCCCAGTTGAACCTGACACGCCCCACGATCACCCACGATTTGCCTGCGGGGGGTCGCCGTCTGGTGCAGCACGCCAGCGGCTATGAGCAAACTTGGGTGGCCGGACAACTCGTGATGCAAAACGGTCAATCCACGGGTGCCCTGCCCGGTCGACTGGTGCGTGCGTGAGCGTACTCGCCCCCTTTCGGACACGCGCTTTCCGTTACCAATGGCCTGCTGACCTCGCCACCTCGTGGGCGGTCGAGATGGAGGTTTTGATTCTGGGTTGGTACATCCTGGTCGAGTCCGAATCGGTGGTGTTGCTGGTTTTCTTTGGGGCCTTGCAGTATCTGGGGTCACTGGTATCGCCCATGTTTGGGGTGGCGGGTGACCGATTCGGCTATGGCCGTCTGCTGTGGATGACACGAGCGCTTTACGCGGTCATGGCGGCCCTGCTGGGATGCCTGGCGGCCAGTGACTTGCTCAGTCCCACGGCGGTGCTGATCATTGCCGGACTCAACGGTCTGGTGCGCCCCTCAGACATGGTGATGCGCTATGCCCTGATTGCCCAATACCTACCCGCCTCACAACTCATGGGCGCACTGGGCATCTCGCGCATCACCTCAGACTCAGCGCGTATCGCCGGCGCCTTGGCCGGTGCCGGGGTGGTGGCCATGTTTGGCATGGCGCCCGCCTACCTGGTGGTGACCACGCTGTATGTGGTGAGTTTTATGCTGTCGCTGCAGGTGGTGTCTCCCCGAAAGATTGAGTCTGATACAACACCCATTGCGCAGACGGATGTCGACGCTGCTGCGCCAGCCAGCCGTTCCAACCGACCCAGTTCCTCGCCCTGGCAGGACTTGCGTTCTGCAGCCGTGTATGTGTGGCATCGTCCGGCCTTGATGGGGGGCATGTCCATGGCCTTTCTCGCCAACCTCGTGGCCTTTCCACTGTTCATCGGCCTGTTGCCCTATGTCGCCAAAAACATTTACGGGGTGGGTCAAGGTGGACTGGGGTGGTTGGGGGCGAGTTTTGCCAGCGGCGCGCTTCTAGGTTCGCTGGTGCTCAGCAGCAATCGGGTCCGGCTAGGTGCGGGGCGCCTGATGCTGATCGCGGGCATGGGTTGGCTCGTGGCCAATGCCTTTCAAGCCCAGACCAGCACCTTGCTCTCGGGCATGGCCTGGCTCGCCGCAGCCGGGTTTGCTCAAAGCCTGTGCATGACACCCTTGGCCGCCGTGATGCTGCGGGCCACCGAGCCGGCCTATCGCGGTCGTGTGATGGGCATGCGCATCCTCGCCATCTGGGGCTTGCCGGTGGGGTTGATGCTTTCGGGCCCGATGATCGAGCACCTGGGATTTCAGTTCACCATGACCAGCTACGCCCTGGTGGGTATGGCGCTCACCCTGGCCATCGGTCTGCGTTGGCGACAGGCCCTGTGGCATGAAGACCCGCCCGGGTGAATGTCACGGGGGTATCAACCCAGCGACGCCACAGTTTGATAAGCTGGCGTCGCGAACCATCAGGAGGCTTTCATGAAACCACGTGCGCCCCGCTCCGCCCAGGCAACGTCCTCTCACCGATTTGCCCCTGGGCGCATCGCTGACTGGTTGGTCGACGAGCATCGTCACCAACGCACCTTTGACTTGCCTCCCGCAGGCTTGCAAGTCCACGACCTTGAGCAAGCCACGCAGGTGCAACAAGCCCTGGTGCAACGCAAGTCACGGGAATGCGGTCCCACCGCCGGCTGGAAAATTGCACTGGCCACCCCCGTGATGCAGCAGATGGTGGGATTGAACGCCCCCATCGCGGGTCGCTTGCACCAACGCCAGGTGGTGAGTGCGCCTGCCCACACCCGCCAGCGTGACTACGGTCGGTTGTTGGTCGAGTTTGAAATTGCCGTGAAGCTGTCCCGAGACCTGCCTGCAGGCACCACCCCGCACACGGCGCAGAGTGTGGTCAACGCCGTCCAGGGTGTGGCACCCGCCATGGAAATTGCTGACGACCGCAACGCCGACTACACCCAACTGGCCCGTCTGGGCTTGTATTTGGTGGCCGACAACGCCTGGAACGAAGGGGCCATGCTGGGACGTTTTGACACCCGGTGGACTCGCTGGCTGACCACCCCCGAGGTGTGCGCCGACGACGGTCTGGGTCGTCTGCGTGGTGAGGCGTTCATCAACGGCGCTTCTGTGGGTGGCGGCCAGGGCCGTGACCTGATGGGGCATCCACTCAAAGCCCTGGCCTGGTTGGCCAACGAAGCCAACGCCCGTGGCGAGCAGTTGCGCGCGGGCGATGTGTGCATACTGGGTTCGCTGGTGTCGTCTAAATTTCCGCAACAAGGCGATGTGCTGCGTTTCGATCTCGAGAGCTTTGAGCCGATTGAACTCACGATCACCTGACAGTTCCTGACACCTCGCCCTCAGGCGCTTTGAGCACCTGAATGCGTCGTGCCTGAAGCACTGGCGTCAGGTGCCCGGCATCGCGGCGCCCCATACCGTCTCCCAGTCCTTGCCCGCCATGTCCACGACCGAGCCGGGGCGGTCGTAAAACTTGTTGGGCACCTGAAAGAAGGCCAGAAAGGTACCCCCCTTGGGAGACCAGGCACTGTGCTGGCTGCCAGCAGGTCGCCAGATGAACTGGCCCGCCTTGCACTCCATGCCTTCATCGGGACCGGTCTTGTCCACCAGATGACCTTCCAACACCCACGTCTGCTCGATCAGCACATGCTCGTGGTGCGGCAGCACCGAACCTGGTGCCATGCGCATCAGCACACTGGCCAGCCCTGACTGGGGATCCACCAGCAAGGGCTTGACCTCAATACCCTCAAATCGCGTGGACTGCCACGCCATGGCGTCGACGTCGACCAGACGAGACGCCAGCGGGCCCAGGCCGGCGTGCCCGGCCACCTGGGGGGAAAAGGCTTGACTGCTCATGCGCAAGTTCTCCTGAACAATGAACATACCGCCAACTGCAAATGCAGACGGGATCCTGTGGTGCCAGTTTTTACACCCAATCCTTGCCTCTGGTGTCCCACAGATTACAGAGGCACACAAGCGATTGCCAGTCCCCAGCAACAGGGTCTAACATGCAGTTACCTTGAGCTTTTATCACCCCCATTCAACTTCCCGGAGACCTTCATGAAAGCACGCTGTGGCGACATCGATTTGCATTACACCGTCGAGGGCGAAGGCCCCTGGCTCACGCTATCGCACTCACTGGCCTGTGACAGTTCGATGTGGAATGATCAGATGCCCTGGCTCACCCAGCACTTCAAGGTGTTGCGCTTTGATACCCGGGGACATGGACAGTCCAGTGCCCCCCCAGGGCCCTACACGCTTGAGGGCCTGGCCGATGACGCCTACCATCTGATGCAACATCTGGGCATCCAGCAGACCCATTGGTTGGGCCTGTCACTGGGCGGCATGATCGGTCAGACCTTCACGCTCAAGTACCCGCAAATGGTGAAAAGCCTGGGATTGGCCGCCACCACCAGTCGCGGCATGCCCGCAGCGCCCGCCATGTGGGCTGATCGGGCACGCATGGCCCGCACGCAAGGCATGGCCTCGCTCTTGGAGCCCACCCTGGCTCGTTGGTACACAGCACCCAGTCGCGACGCCAAATTGCCCGTCATTGAGCGCATCACCCAAAGTATTCTGAACACGCCGCCCGAAGGCTACGCATCGTGTTGCGAAGCCATCTCCGGCCTTGACCTGACCGACCGTCTGGGCAGCATCCGGTGCCCGACGCTGGTGGTGGTGGGCACCGAGGACACGGGGACGCCGCCCGAGATGTCCCGCATCATTCACGAACACATCCCAGGGTCCGTCATGCACCTCATTCCGAACGCGGCGCACCTGGTCAATACCGAGCAACCTGCAGCCTTCGATGCCGTCTTGAAGGAATGCCTGCTGCGGGTGAAGTGACCCTGAAGGACACCAGGCCAGCTCGAGGAGAACAACTCAGGCCGTCGGTTTCTTGGGCTCTTGGTGTCCCCCAAACTGTTTGCGCAGGGCCGACAAGGTCTTTTCGGCAAAGGTGTGGTCCTGACGCGAGCGAAAGCGCGCATACAAGGCTGCTGACAAGACCTCGGCAGGAACGGCCTCTTCAATCGCGGCCAGCAAGGTCCAGCGGCCCTCGCCCGAATCTTCGACATGGCCCGAATAGCTGCTGAGGTCGGGGTCCTGCGCCAGGGCCATGGCGCTTAAATCCAGCAACCATGACGAGACCACGCTGCCGCGTCGCCACAACTCGGTAATGTCCGCCAGATCCAGGTTGTAGCGGCGCTCGGCAGGAATGAACGACTGGCCCGCACCTTTCAGAATATCAAAGCCTTCTGCAAAGGCCTGCATCATCCCGTACTCGATGCCGTTGTGAATCATCTTCACAAAGTGGCCCGACCCGGCAGGCCCCGTGTAGAGATACCCCTGATCCGCCGTGGAGGTACGACCCTCACGACCCGGCGTGGGCTCGAGCGACCCACGGCCCGGTGCAAGGTCGCGAAAAATGGGATCGAGGTGCTCAAATGCCGACGCGTCACCGCCAATCATGAGGCAATACCCACGCGCCAGGCCCCACACGCCACCGCTCGTTCCCACATCCAGGTAGCGCAGGCCCTGCTGCTGGAACGATTGCGCGCGGCGCACATCATCGACGTAGTGGGTGTTGCCACCGTCAATCAGAATGTCGCCCGCAGAGAGCAAACCGGCCAGTTCCTGCAAGGTGGTTTCGGTGCTGTCGCCGGCGGGTAGCATGACCCAGATGGCGCGCGGAGCGGCCAGTTGATGCACCAGGTCGTGTAAATCGCGGGCGGGTTTTGCGCCCTCAGCCGCGAGTGTCTGCACGGCCTCGGACTGCGCGTCAAACACCACACACGCATGCCCACGTGGCAGCAAACGTCGGACCAAGTTGGCGCCCATGCGACCCAAGCCCACCATGCCCAATTGCATAACCTCTCCTTGGATAATCAAGGGGAATTGTCGCACCGCCCGAGTTCAGCGCCGCTGGAAGTTGGGCGGACGACGCTCGGTCATGGCGCGCACACCCTCCTTGAAATCCTCGGTCTTGAACTGTTGGTATTGTTCGGCGCTTTCACGGATCACCGCTGCGCGCAATTGCTCGACCAATCCCTGTCGCAGGGTGGCGCGTACCGATTCCAGGGCGATTGGAGCTGACAAGGCAATGTCCTGAGCCCACTCGAGTGCCCGTGGCAGCACCTGATCCTGGCTCACCAGTTCGTCCACCAGGCCCATCTCCAGCGCCTGCCGACCATGGATGCGCTCGCCCTTGTAAAACAACCGCTGTGCAGCTTGCAGCCCCACCAGCCGGGGCAAGGTCACCGACAAACCAAAGCCCGGATGAAAGCCCAGGCGGGTGAAGTTGGCCGAAAAGCGGGCTTGCTCACACGCAATACGAAAGTCGCCAACCAGCGCCACGCCCAGCCCACCCCCGATGGCAGGGCCATGCACTGCTACCACTATGGGTTTGCGGCAAGCAAAAATGCGCAAGGCCTCATGGTAGATGGGGTTCATGGTGCCCCCGGCATCGCGACTCACCGTCTCATGGGGATCGTTGAAATTGGCCCCGGCGCAAAAGGACGAGCCTTGTGCGGCCAGGACGATGGCGCGACAGGCGGGGTCGGCATCGAGTTGCTCAAATGTATCGGCCAGCTGACAGATCAGGGCGTGGTCAAAGAAGTTGTGCGGCGGGCGGCACATGTCCACCTGGGTGACATGGCCGTGCGGGGTGATCTGCAAATCGGTCGAGGTGCTCATGAAAGCCTTGAAGGAGAAAATTTCACAAAGAGGTCAACAAAGGCCAGAGCTGATCGGCGCCTTGCTGGGTCACCAGGCGGCCCAGTCGGGTTTGCCACAGCGTTTCGTTGCCGAATTCATCGCGCCAGGCCCACAGGCGACGGGTCACGTGGTGCAGGGGATGTTCGCGGGTGAATCCCATCGCCCCATGCACCTGGTGGGCAATTTCGGTGCCCTTGCTGGCGGCCTCGCCCACGCGGGCTTTGGCCACCGCCGTGAGCAACGTGTGGGGGTCGTGCGCCGACGCACCCACCACGGCGTCCACCGCGGCACTGCTGGCGGCCACGTGACCGGCCAGCACCGCCAGCATGTGTTGCACAGCTTGGAACTTGCCAATGGGCCGACCAAACTGCACGCGCTCGTTCGCGTAGTGAATCGAATGGTCGAGCGCACGTTGCAAGGCACCCGCCATCTGCACCGAACGCATCAGTGCCCCCTCCAGCAACAGGCGCTCGGCCGCGTCGTTCAACGGCGCCATGGCCATCACAGGGGCACGCTGCACTTCAATGTGAGTCCGGGGCTCGCCGGCGAGGTTGTGTCGAGTCGAGACGCTAGCGTCAGCCCAGGCGGCACGCTCGAGCACGGCCACACATTCGCGGTCTTGGTGTCGCGCCACCACCACCCAATGCTCGGCATGGGAGAGCCAGGGCACGCGGTGCGCTTGCCCTTGCAGCCACCGATGCTGGCCGTCACCCATCACTTGCAAGTCATCCTGTGCATGACAGGCGGTGACCGTCAGCACGCCCGTCGGCACAGACAGTCCGGCGGCCAGCAACAGCCGCGTGGCCAGCAGGGACTCGGCCAGCGGCACTGGCAAGCCTTGGTAGGCGCTGCGGCGCAAAGCCACCATGGCGTCAGCAAATGGCAGCTCGGCGCCGCCTTGATCCGCGGGCACACAAGCCCGAGGAACACCCGCTTGCGCCAACGCCTCCCACAAGGCCGCTGGGAAAGCGCCTCGTTCCATGCCCAGGTAAAGCGCTTGATCGGTGAGGTCGGCACTGATGCGGTCAATCAGCGTTTCAAGTTCGGCGTGCATGTCGCTCATCGCAGCCCCAATCCCTTGGCAATCATGCCGCGCAAGATTTCTCGAGTGCCCCCTCGCAGGGTGAAACCGGGCGACTTGAGTGTGCCCATGCCCAACAAGGCCTGGTAATCCGAGGACTCATCATCCATGATGGGTTCGCCGGGCAAGAGATGGCGAAACACCTCGGGAATTTCACGCTCAAACGTCGTGCCCACGTCTTTCACCAACGCCGCTTCGAGGACCGGCTTTGCCCCTGCATCCAGCATGCCGGCCACCGAGGTGGACATGCAGCGCAGGGTGGCCAAGTGCGCCACCATGCGACCCACCTCGTTGAGCGCTCGCTCGCCGGGTTGGTCCCCCAGCTGCCGAATGGACTCGACGAACAGCTGGTAAGTGCTCAGAAAACGGTCCGGGCCAGAGCGCTCGAAGGCCAGCTCGCCAGTCACCATGTCCCAGCCGCTGCCCACCTGCCCCATCACCATGTCATCGGGGACAAAGTACTCGTCGAACACCACTTCATTCCAGTCGTGAGCACCGAAGATGTTGTAGATGGGGCGCAAGGACACCCCCGGTTGCGAGAGATCCACAATGAACTGGGTCATCCCCGCGTGTCGATCCTCTTCTTTGGGAGCCGTACGGGCCAGGGCAATCAGGTAGTGACAATGGTGGGCATAACTGGTCCAGACCTTGGTGCCGGAAATCTTCCAGCCACCTTCACAGGCCACGGCGCGGGTGCGCACCGCCGCCAGGTCAGAGCCCGAATCGGGCTCACTCATCCCGATAGCGAAATAGCATTCACCCGCCGCAATGCGGGGCAGGATGGTTTGGCGTGCGCGCTCGCTGCCATGACGCAGGATTTGGTGTCCGCTTTGTCGATCCGCCACCCAGTGGGCCCCCACCGGCGCGCCTGCCGCCAGCATTTCTTCGGTCATCACATAGCGCTCCAGCGCCGAGCGCTCGTGGCCGCCATACTGCTTGGGCCACACCATGCCGATGAAGCCGGCTTGACCGCATTTGCGACTGAAGGCAGTATTCGTGTTGGACCAGGTATTGCGGCTGGGCACGAAGGTTCCTGCGTCAATTTCGGCTTTGAGGAATTGCCGAATGTGTTGGCGCAGTGCCTCGGTTCCTGCAGGCAGCGTGACTGGCTTGAAGACAAAGGGGTGCATGGGTTGGACCATCGATCAAAGGCTGTTGATCATGGGCCAACTATAGAACCTGTCAAGCATGCCAGGGACAACCCTAGGTTGCACTTTCGATAAGCTAACGCCCATGAAACACCTATTTGGCCGCCAGGCCTTTGTCGAGTTGATGATCGACGAGGGCATCACCCATCTCTTTGGCAACCCCGGCACGACCGAACTGCCCATCATGCAGGCTTTACCCGATTACCCGGACCTGCGTTTTATCCTGGGTTTGCAGGAAGCGGTGGTGGTGGCCATGGCCGATGGCTTTGCCCGGGCTTCGCACCAACTCACAGCCGCCAACGTTCACGTGGCGCCGGGTCTGGGCAATGCCATGGGTGCGCTCTACAACGCCAAGTTTTCCGGCTCACCCCTCATCCTGACTGCCGGCCAGCAGGAGCAAGGGCATGGTTTGCTGGAACCCCTGCTGTACGACCCCCTGCCCGCCCTCGCTGCGCCGCTGGTGAAGTGGTCGGTGGAAGTCACGCAGTTGCAAGACCTGCCGCGCATCATACGGCGCGCGGCCAAAGTGGCATGCACCTATCCGATGGGGCCGGTGTTCATCAGCCTGCCGGGTGACATCCTCAATGCCGAGGGTGATCTGGACATGATGCAGTCGATGCGCATTGACCCGCGCGTGCGACCCAGTGACGAGGTGTTGGCGCAGTGGGCCCAGTTGCTACTGAGCGCCAAGCGTCCCTGCATCATTGCGGGGCAGGAATTGGCCATTCACGACGCTTTTGGTCTGGCCAGCGAACTGGCGACCACCCTGGGGGCCGCGGTGTTTCAAGAGCCCGTGCCCTACAACGCCTCGTTCCCCACCGATCATCCCAGTTACCAGGGTATGCTCACACGATCACAAGAGAATGTGCGTGCCACGCTCGAACCCTATGACCTGATCCTCTGTCTGGGAGCCGACTTGCTGCGCATGTCGGTGTACAGCCCGGTGGAGCCCCTGCCCGCCCATGCGCGTGTGTTGCACCTGAGCGAGCGGCCCTGGGAACTTGGCAAGAACTACAACACCGAGGCCGCCATCGCCGCCAATGTGCGTGAGACCCTGCGTGCCTTGCTGCCGGTACTCCACACCCACGCCAAGGCGGACGATCGGGCTGCTGCGCAGCAGCGTAACCAGGCACTGGCTACCGACAACTGGACGCAGCGTTATCCACAACGGGTAGCGATCGCGCAATCCCAGGCTGCGCAGCGACCGCTGACAGCGCCCACCATGCTGTGGCATCTCACACGCGAATTGCCGCGCGAGGTCATCGTGGTGGAGGAAGCCTTGACGTCCACGCACGCCCTGCCGCATTATTTGCGGCGACAAGATCCCGACAGTTTCTTTGGACTGGCCAGTGGTGGTCTGGGCTTTGCCATCCCCGGGGCCGTGGGGATCAGCCTGGCCAAGCCGGGACGTCCCGTGCTGGCCGTGGTGGGCGACGGCAGCGCGATGTACAGCATCCAGGGTTTGTGGACGGCCGCCCACCTCAAACTGCCCATCACCTATGTCATCACCAACAACCGCAGCTACCGCATCATCAAGGAGCGCTTGGTGTCCATGCAGCAGTGCGACACCTTCATCGGGATGGACATGCGCGACCCAGCGATTGACTTCTGCCAATTGGCCGGATCGATGGGGATCGAGGCGCACCGCATCACCGAGGCCGACGACATCACGCCTGCACTGCAGCGCGCGCTGGCCAGCGGTCGCCCCCAGCTGATCGAGATCATGATGGCCGACGGCTTCGGCCAATGATCCGGACCTGATCAGGCCTGGATGGCTGCGTGCACCAGGTTACTCACCTGATCAAGCCGCACCGAGTGCCAGGGGTCAGGGACGCGCGAGTTGGTGATGTAGGCAAACGACAGACCACTGTCCGGATCCGCCCAGCAGTAGCTGGTGCCGACACCGCCATGGCCATACGCGCGCGGCGACGCCAGTGACCCCAAACCACGCATGCCCACCGTGTGGCCGCGCACATGCGGGCCCAGACCCCGGTGCATGGCCATACCCATGAATTCGTCCACCCGCTCGTCGGTGTAATTGCGAATGGCATAGGCCAGGGTGCGGGGCGAGAGCAGTTGCACCCCATTGAGTCGCCCCCCCTGCAACATCATCTGGTAGAGCGCCACCATGCCGCGCGCGGTGCCATAGCCGCCACCGCCCGGTGCGCCGCACTGTTGCCAGGCCTCGCTGGTGCTCTCAAAGCGCATGGCATACGAGTCCACCGTGCTACCGGGTTGATAGAGAAAGGACATGCGGGACACTTCGCTGCTGGGCAATCCCACAAACAAATCGTTCTCCAGGCCCAGCGGACGAATGACCAGGTCGGTGATGGCCTGGCGGAAATCCTGCCCGGTGATGGCCTCGATCACCATGCCCAGCACCCAGTGTGCACTCAAGCCGTGGTAGTGCACCCGTGAGCCAGGCTCCCATTGGAGTTTGAAATCGCACACCCGCTCGCGCACCCGCGCATGATCCCCCGTCAGCTCGAGCGGCACGTCGGCATCCGGAAAGCCTCCCTGGTGGGTGATGACTTGAAACAAGGTGATGGCACCTTTGTCATGCTGGGCAAATTCGGGCAGATGGTCGGCCACCGTGTCGGTGAATCGCAAGCGACCTTGTTCATGCAGTTTCCACAAGGCGGTGGCGGTGATGACCTTGGTGTTGGAATACAGCAGCCACAAGGTGTCGTTTTGCGCGGCCATGGCTTGCGTATCGGCGGGGTCGCCGTGCCCCAAGCGGGCCTGACCGAAACTTTGGTTGAACACCAATCGGCCCTGGTGGGCCAACGCCAGTTGACAACCCGGGTAACGCTTCTCGGCTATGTGCTGTTCGATCAAGGCCAGCAAAGGATCGAGCGCGCCAGGGCGCAAGGGAGCAGATTCGAGGGACGCAAGGGGAAGCGGATAAGCCATGATGAAATCCTCATTCAGCAGCGGGGAGGGGTTGAGTTCATTATGGCGGATACGGTCTTTGCGCCAGGGTTATCACCAGTCGCACAGGAGATTGGTAGCATGTGGGTTCAGACCTTAGTTGCCAACGAAGGCATCGACAAGATGCTGCCGTTTGCGCACAATTCCCCCGAGGGACCTGATCCATGTTTCATGACCACGGAGACTGACTATCCATGAGCGCCTTCCAATTGCTGAGTGACCGCGTGCCTTACCAGGCTTTTCCCGACCGCCCCACTGTGAAGTTGCCCAACGGCAACCGCATGGTCGTTTGGGTCATTGTCAACATTGAGCACTGGTCGATCGAGCGGGCCATGCCCCGCACGGTGCTGCCTCCACCCATGGGGCAACCCTTGTTGCCTGATCTGGCCAATTGGTCGTGGCACGAATACGGCATGCGCGCCGGCTTCTGGCGGCTGTTTGAAGCACTTCGATCGCGCGGCATCACACCAACGCTGGCCACCAACGGGATTGTGTGCAAGTCGTACCCTCGCGTGGCACAAGCCGCTCTGGATGCGGGCTGGGAATTCATGGGACACGGCTACGTCCAAGGCCCCATGCACAAGGTGGAAGACCAGATGAGTGCTATCCGGGATACCGTAGAGACCATCAAACAGTTCACCGGCAAGGCACCCCGAGGCTGGGAAAGCCCTGGCCTCACCGAGACCGACGACACCCTGGATTACCTCAGCGCCAATGGCATTGAGTATGTGGCCGACTGGGTGATTGACGACCTGCCCGCCTGGATCCAGGCACACCCCAAGCCGGTGCTGTCCGTGCCCTACACCGTCGAACTCAACGACATCCCGCTCATGGCCATCCAGCACCACCGCAGCGACGAAATGTACGTGCGTGGTGTTCAACAACTGGATCGGTTGTGGAAAGAAAGTCTGACACAGCCACGCGTGATGGCTATCAGTGTGCACCCCTACATCACCGGCGTGCCCCACCGTATTGACGGGTTTGAGCGCCTGCTCGATGCCGTGCAAGCCAAAACCGAAGTGGCCGTGATGACCGGTGAAGAGGTCGCGGATTGGTACCGCGCTCAGGTACCCGCGCCCACCAGCGTCTGACTCGTCAGACTTTGCCCAGCGCCTGCAGCACCCGCTGCGGCGTGAAGGGCTGCACCGCGACCGAAGCACCCAAGACACCAATGGCGTCGTTGATGGCGTTCATGATGGCGCCTGGTGCACCCGCCGTCCCCGCCTCACCGGCGCCTTTGGCGCCCAGCTCCGATGTCTTGGTAGGCGTCTGCACGTGGCCCACCACGATATCGGGCATCTCGGCTGCCATGGGCACCAGGTAGTCGGCCATCGAGCCGTTGAGCAATTGGCCGTCGTCGCTGTAGAGGCATTCCTCAAACAGGGCACCGCCAATGCCTTGCACCACACCACCGCGAATCTGCTCGTCCACCAGCATGGGGTTGATGACGGTGCCGCAGTCTTCCACGCACCAGTGCTTGAGTAGCTTGACAAATCCGGTCTCGACATCGACCTCGACGTACGAGGCCTGGATACCGTTGGTGAAGGTGAAGCCGTATTCACGCGGCGTGAAATGGCGCGTGACCGTGAGCTCCGACTGGAAGTTCATGGGCAAGGTGTCGGGACGGAAATACCCCACGCGGCCAATTTCGTTCAAGGGCAGGCGCTCCTGGCCGGTCAGTCGGTCCACCACACCGTTGTTGCGCACATCGAGGGTGGATTTGTCCACTTGCAGGATCGCCGCAGCCACATCCAGGATGTTGGAGCGCAAGGCCTTGCCGGCCTGCAACACGGCCTCGCCCCCAATACCGGCGCCACGCGACGCCCAGGTTCCCCCACCGTAGGGTGTGACAGCGGTGTCGCCCGTGATGACGCGCACACGATCAACCCCGACACCCACGGCGCTGGCCGCCACTTGGGCAAATACCGCTTCGGTACCCTGCCCTTGCTCGGTCACGCTGACCAACACGTGCACCATGCCGCCCGGGTCGAGACGCACGGTGGCACCGTCCTGGGCCGAGATGCGCGCGCCGCCCACGCCATAAAACGCGGGAGACGGGTTGGTCACCTCGATCATGGCAGCAAGACCAATGCCGCGGTACACACCACGTTGGCGACACTCGGCTTGGTCACGGCGCAAGCCGTCGTAGTCCATGAGCTTCAACAACTGATCCAGGCACTGGTGGTGCGACAGCTTCTCGAACTTGATGCCCGAGGGGAAGGTATAGGGATAGGCGTCGTCGGCAATCAGGTTGCGACGGCGGAATTCGGCTGCATCCATGCCAATGGCACGGGCACCTTCATCCACAATGCCTTCGGTGATGGCCACCGCAATCGGATGTCCCACTGCACGGTACTGGCAGGTGACGTTTTTGTTGGTGAACACCACGTCGAGTCGAGCCCGGTAATGCTTGTGCTTGTAAGGCCCCCCGGTGAGGTTGACCACCTGATTACCTTCGATGCCACTGGTGCGGGGATACACCGAATACGGACCGATACCGGTGAGGTCACGCAAGTCAAAACCAACGATCTCGCCCGTGCGGTTGCACGCCATACGCACCGTCACCGTGTGCTCGCGCGCATGGATGTCGGTCAAGAAGGATTCGAGGCGATCGGCCAAAAACTTGACCGGACGACGCAACATGACCGACAGTGCTGCAGTGGCCATTTCGTCGGCATACACGTGAACCTTGATGCCAAATGAGCCGCCCACATCCTTGCACACCACACGCACATTCGATTCCGGAATGTTCAGATGCCGCGAGAAGATGTCCTGCATCATGTGAGGCGCTTGCGTGCCGTGGTACACCACCAACGTGTGATCCGCTGGGTTGTAATCGGCCAGCAGGCCACGCGGCTCGTTCGTCACCCCGGTGTGTCGGCTGAAGTCGTAGGTTTTTTCCACCACCACATCCGCCTTGGCAAAGGCTTCCTCGAAACCCTCGGTGACCATCTCGCGGGAAAAACAAATGTTGTCACCCAACTCGGGGTGGATGACCTGGCGATTGGAGAGCGAGTCGCGCATGTCGGTGACGGCAGGCAGCACCTCCCATTCAACCACCACATGGTCCAGCGCGTCCTCGGCCTGACGCCGAGTTTGCGCGACGATGGCCGCAACCGCCTCGCCCTGCCAACACACACGGTCGATGGCCACGGCGTGCTGCGGTGCGGACTTGAGACCTTTCAGGTGCGTGAGCACGCCCACCCAGGGAGTACAAAACTCGGCAATGGCACGTCCATCCACAGCGGCAATGACACCGGGTTGTTGGCGCGCAGCGGTCAGGTCGAGGTGCTTGATGCGAGCATGCGCATGAGGGCTGCGAAAGAACACCACGTGCGCCAAGCGCGGCACACGGATGTCATCCAGGTACATGCCGCGGCCCTGCAACAATTTGCGGGCGCCTGTGCGTGGGGTGCTCTGACCGATAGGATTGGTGCTCTGAGCGATCTGGTCGCTCACCGGCAGTTCGTTGCGTGCATTCATGACGTGGCTCCTTGGGGCGGCATGACACGTTGTTCCAGGAGCACCGATTCGATGGCATCGACAATGGCCTGGTAACCGGTGCAACGGCAATAGTTGCCCGAGATGAGGTCTCGTATTTCTTCGCGGCTGGCTTGAGGATGATGACGCACGATGTCGAGTGCTGTGATCAACATGCCCGATGAACAGAACCCACACTGGAAGGCGTTGTGCTGCAAAAAGGCTTGTTGCAAGCGGGCCAGGTCGCCCCGCTCGGACAGGCCTTCAATCGTGTCCACGCTGCGTCCTTGCATCTGCACGGCCAGCGTCAGACATCCGCGTACCACCTGCCCGTCCACCATGACCTGGCAGGCACCGCAGACGCCGTGCTCACAGCCCAGGTGTGAGCCGGTGAGATCGTGGCAGTCCCGCAGGAAGTCAACCAGGTGCTGGCGGGCAGCAATGTCTTGTTCGACCTTCACGCCATTGAGCGTGAACGTGGTCTTGACGGTGAATTCACTCATGGTGCAGTTCTCCAAGCAGCCAAGGCGCGCCCGAGCAAGACTCGAGCACAATGCAATTTGGTCGCGGCATTGGCCTGCAAATCACCTGCGGGATGCAGGTCCTGATCAAGGGCTTGCTGCGCTTGACGGACGGTGCTGTCGTCGAGCTGGCGGCCCTCCAAGGCCGCCATGGCCTGGCGTGCCAGCACGGGGCCATCACCGACTGCCAGGAAGCTCAGTCGCACCCCCGAACAGGCGCCGGCTTGGACTTGGGCTGCCGCTGCCAGCCCCACCATGCCGTAGTCGCCGCGGCGGCGTGACAGTTCGTCGAAATGGAAGCGCTGATGCGCTTGTGCGACCGGTAGTTCGATGGCGGTGAGCAATTCGCCGGGTTGCAGAGCCGTTTGGTACAACCCCACAAAGTAGTCGTCCACCG
>JACCDP010367169.1_pt1 | contig 53410 bp, 39 predicted proteins | sample 7445841 | NCBI WGS metagenome assembly JACCDP01 (sample SAMN15323441, study PRJNA562643) | freshwater metagenome | isolation source: river surface water | place: USA:Blue River Watershed | collected 2017-08-17 | reverse complement strand
AGCATCATTGGCAGCCTTACCAACTGGGGAAGTGATATCAGCATGTCTCTCAATGGAAGCATTTGGGAAGGTACAGCAACAGTAGGTGGAAAAGAGGAATTCAAGTTCAGGGCCAATGCAGATTGGGGTGTGAACTTCGGTGACAACAATGCCGACAATTCTTTGGAATACGGTGGAGCGAACATTGTTCTTCCTGCGGCCGGTACCTATAAGATCAGCCTTGATCTTACCAATCCTGGATATTATACCTACAAGGTTGTAAAGCAATAATCAAGTTGCTGAACATATAAAAAAGAAGCCCCTCATTGAGGGGCTTCTTCCATTTCCAGCAATCCGTCCCAGACCTGCTGCATGATTTTTCTTGATGTTTCAGATCCAATGGTATGACCATCTATCTCATCCACTGGCATCAATCTTTTGGTTGTGCTACAGATAAAAACACCTGCTGATTTTTTTAATTCTTCTAAGGTGATATTTCTTTCAGTTAGAGGGATGCCGGTTTTTCCGGAAACCCTCATGATGTTTTTCCTGGTGATGCCCGCCAGCATTCCCGCTGCAGGCGTTGCCAGATGACCCTCATGCGTGATCATGAATATATTCGATCGAGGACATTCCCTGATCATACCGTGGTCATGATAGAGTATATCATGGGCCTTTCTTTCTTTCATCCAGGGTTGCAGCCATATGGCCATTAAATAATCAGTCGTTTTTACATCCGGGAGCTGTCGTTGGTAATTCCAGGTTGCCAGGTGTATGCCGACAGCCGGTAATTCATCGGGGGGCGGTACAAGCTGGTTTTGTACCATGTACAATCGGGGTGTTGAAATGCTGTAGCCGTCAGACGAATCTCCTCCTGTTACAATGATTTTCATGCCCGAATGATCCAAACGGTTTAGGTGGATCAGCTGCTCAACCGATGATCTTATTTCATCGATGTTCAATGCATTGTCCAGTCTCATTCTCTTTGCTGAATGAAAGAGCCGCTCGATATGATCCTCCATGAACAACGGCTTGTTGCCCTTGACCCTAAAAAAATCAAATAAGCCATAGCCCCGTTGAATACCAAGATCCTGGAGTGATAAATGACATTCTTCATTTTTTTTGATTTCACCATCCATGTAACAATAGTGCTCCTTCATAATGCATGAAATTAAGCATAAGACATCAGATCTTTGGTCTCAGGAAAATCAACTAATTTCACTGTTCAAACATTGTTAATGGAGTTAGGTATAGATAGTTTTGCAGCCCGGATGAGCGGAAACAATGAATGGGCTGCCAATGATGCAGAAGCCATGGCTGAGCTCTTGGAAAGAATGGTGGAGGCAGATCGGGTAGGATTGGATTATTTTGGAATAGGAGAGCATCATCGAAAAGGTTTTTTGGATGCTGCCCCTACAGTCATCCTGGCGGCTGCAGCTGCTCAAACCAAAAAAATTCGACTTGGATCAGCTGTCACAGTACTGAGTGCAGCAGATCCTGTGAGGGTATTTCAACAGCATGCCACACTGGATTTGATCTCCAATGGAAGGGCTGAAATGGTGGCCGGAAGAGGTTCTTTTATTGATGCTTATCCTTTGTTTGGTTTGAACCTGGATGAATATGATGAGATCTTCATTGAAAAATTAGATCTTCTCCTCAAGATCCGCGACCAGGAATTCATCACCTGGTCTGGACGTTACCGCCCTGCATTGAGTAACCAACCTGTCTATCCCAGACCGCATCAGGATAAACTTCCTGTCTGGTTGGGCGTTGGGGGTACTCCTGCTTCTTTTGTCCGTGCCGGTACCTTGGGCCTTCCATTGATGGTTGCTGTGATCGGTGGCGAGACGCATCGCTTCAGGCCTTTGGTGGATCTTTACCGGGAAGCAGGGAGAAAAGCGGGACATCCCACCTCTCAATTGAAAGTAGGCTTGCATTCGCTCGGTTACGTTGCCAAAACGCATGAAGAAGCCATAAATGGTTTTTACCCTGGTTATGCCGCTTCCATGACCAGGATAGGGATGGAGAGAGGATGGCCTCCCATGACCAGGGGCAGGTTTGATGCGCAAATGGGCCCCGGTGGAGCCTTGTTGGTGGGAAGTGTTCAAGGAGTTGCTGAAAAAATAATAAGACATGCTGAGGCCTTGGGTGGGATTGACCGCCTTACCTTTCAACTGGACACCGCTGAGCTGCCCCATGAAAAACTGTTGGAGACCATTGGATTGTTGGGTGAAGAATTGAAGCCTTTGATTCAATCATCATAATCAGATACCATATGCATCCCGAAGTTGATCGATTTTTGGAAAAAGAAATCCGGTGGAAAGATGAGTTGATGGCATTGAGGGAGATCATACTGGAATCTGGCCTTACAGAAGACTATAAATGGAAGCAGCCCTGCTATACGCTCGAAGGGGTCAATGTTTTGATAATCGGTAGTTTGAAGGCATCCTGCATGCTAAGCTTTTTCAAAGGAGTTTTGTTGGCCGACCATGATCAGCTGCTGGAATTTGCAGGAGAAAATTCTCAATCGGCAAAATTGATGAGATTTAGATCTACTGATGAAATATTTCGGCTGAAAAATACAATCCTTGGTTTTATCCGCGAGTCTATCGCCTTGGAGACCATGGGTGCCAAAATACCAAAAGGATCTGCCCCGGAAATTCCGGTACCTGATGAGCTCATGGAGCTATGGAAAAAAGACAAGAGCTTTGACAAGGCATTCCATATGCTGACGCCTGGTAGACAGCGTGCTTATCTGATGCACTTTACTGCTGCAAAGCAAAGTGCAACTAGGGTAAGCCGTATCCAAAAATTCATGCCCAGGATAATGGATGGAAAGGGTATCAATGACTGCACCTGCGGACTTTCCAAAAAAATGCCTGCATGTGATGGGTCACATCGAATGAAATGAAAATCTAACCATGAAGAACAGTGGAATCCAGCTGGTGTTGCGCAATACGACAAAAGATATTTTTCTTATCACCATTGGCATTTGTTCTGCCTCCTTCGGATTAAAAGCATTCTTGTTGACCAATCATTTTATTGATGGTGGGGCAACAGGGATATCCTTGCTCCTTTCTGCATTGACCGGTATTCCTCTTTATCTTCTTGTCATTTGCGTTAACATACCCTTTGTCATTCTCGCTTATAACGTGATTGGAAAGCAGTTTGCCTATAAGACGGGTCTGGCAATAACGGGACTTTCCATTGTTCTGGCTACGGTCAGCTTTCCTACCATTACCAATGACAATACATTGGTGGCAATTTTTGGTGGATTCTTTTTAGGTGCCGGTATTGGTTTTGCCATCAGAGGGGGTGCCGTCATTGATGGTACTGAAGTATTGGCCATTTTCTTGAGTAAAAAATTAAGTACCACCATAGGCGATATCATCATCATCATCAATGTGATGATCTTTGCTGCAGCAGCCTATTTCCTGAGCCTGGAAACTGCCATGTATTCTTTCATTACCTATCTGACAGCCTCCAAAACCCTTGACTTTATTGTGGAAGGTATTGAAGAATACATTGGAGTGACAATCATTTCTTCTCAGAGTGAACAAGTAAGACAAATGATCATACACACCATGGGCAGGGGAGTTACGGTCTACAGTGGGAAACGTGGTTATGGAAAAAGAGGGGAGACCAATGAGGTTGATATTATTTATACCGTCATCACAAGATTAGAGCTCAACAAATTGAACAAGGAAATTGAGAAAATTGAACCCGATGCTTTCGTGGTGATGAACAGTATCAAAGACACCAAGGGAGGCATGATCAAAAAACGATCCTTCAAACAGTGATCGGAATTTTAGGGAGGGATTAGCTGCGCTGATCCCTAGGGGTGGTTTCAAAAAATCAAATGCAGGGCTTCGCCCTTTTTCATTTTTTATTGCTGTCGCTTTGGAAAGTAAACTTTCCAAGCTCCATCAACAAAAAATGCCCCATAAAGGGGGCATTTGATTTTTTGGCGGAGAGAGAGGGATTCGAACCCCCGGACCTGTGACAGTCAACGGTTTTCAAGACCGCCGCATTCGACCGCTCTGCCATCTCTCCGCGGCAAAAGTAATTCATCGAAACTGATTAATAAAAAAATCATCCTAAAAAATCACTGATGGGGTTGTTGGCAGTTTGGTAACTTTGACAGATGTCCCACCTCAAATCCCTGAACAAGTATTTCTGGAAATATCGCTGGCGTTTTTTACTGGGGATCTTGTTTATCATTGTCTCTAACTATTTCGGCATTTTGGCGCCGCAAATGACCGGTTTTGTTGTGGATGAAGTACAGCACCACCTCACGGGAGATAACCATTTTCAACCAACCATCATCGTTGATCCTTTGGTAAAATTCTCGATCAACTTTTTCCGGAGCATGGATTTTGATTTCTCCGGACTGATCATGGCATGCGGTGTCCTTTTGCTGCTTTTTGCCCTCCTTAGGGGATTTTTCATGTTTCTCATGCGGCAAACCATTATCGTCATGAGCCGTCATATTGAATATGACCAAAAGAACGAGGTGTATGACCATTACCAGAAGATGGATCTTCATTTTTTCAAAACCCATTCCACTGGCGATCTCATGAGCCGAATGGCAGAAGATGTATCCAGGGTACGCATGTATACGGGTCCTGCTTTGATGTACCTGGTCAACCTGACTGTCCTGATTGGGATCAGCCTGTTTTTCATGTTTTCAAAAGATCCTATTCTTTCCCTTTACGTTCTTTCCCCCCTTCCCGTACTGGCCATTGCCATGTATTATGTCAATACTTTTATCAACCGAAAAAGCGAAAGGATCCAGTCTCAGTTGAGCGACATCACCACCATCGCCCAGGAATCTTATTCAGGGATCAGGGTGATCAAATCATTCGGGCAGGAAAAAGCCAATCTCCGTTTTTTCGATAAAGAATCGGAAGCTTATCGAAAGAGCGGACAAGCTTTGTCAACCATGGAAGCCATCTATTTTCCTGCCATTGGATTGCTCATTGGTTTGAGCACCCTGCTTACCATCTACATTGGCAGCCGCTATCAACTGGAAAATAGGATTTCTGCTGGTACCATTGCTGAGTTTGTTGTCTATATCAACATGCTGACCTTTCCTGTATCCGCCATCGGTTGGGTGGCATCCAATACCCAACGGGCTGCTGCTTCACAAAAGCGTCTCAATGAATTTCTCCATACTGAGCCGGTGATTGCATCTCCAGTCAGCTCAATACCGGTTGAAAAGATCGATCAGCTTCAATTCCAGGATGTGGAATTCACCTATCCCCACACCGGCATCAAAGCGGTTGAAAAAATGAATTTAACGCTTCAAAGAGGACAAAAAATAGCGATCATTGGGAAAACCGGAAGCGGCAAATCCACTGTTGCACAGTTGATGCTTCGAATGTACGATCCGCAAAGCGGTTCCATCAAGGTTAATCAAACAGACCTAAAAGAAGTCAACCTGGAACAGTTTCGCTCCCGCATCGGATACGTACCCCAGGATGTTTTTTTATTCAGTGATACTATTCAAAACAATATCAATTTTGGTTCAGTTGACAAAATTGATCATGCCCAGCTGGCTGCAGACAAGGCTGTGATCTTAAAAGAGATTGAATCGTTACCAGATGGCATGGAAACCTTGATTGGAGAAAGGGGAGTGACCCTTTCTGGTGGGCAAAAACAAAGGATATCCATCGCCAGGGCAATTGCCAAAGAAAGCGATCTCTTGATTTTGGATGACTGTCTGAGCGCAGTTGATGTCAATACCGAAAAAAGCATCGTTGCAAACCTGCAAGCCATTATGGCTGATAAAACTGCTGTCATCATTACACACCGGATTTTTCCCGGATTTAATTTTGACAAAATCCTGGTCATGGAAGAAGGAAGGATCATTGAGGAAGGCACACATGAGCAGTTGATGCATGAAAAGGGATATTATTATCGCCTGTCTGCTCTCCAACTTCCTGTAGAAAATACTGCAGACCTGGCTTAAACAGGATGAAATCGTACTTAAAATCCTCTTTGTAACTAAATTTTGACAATTCAAAAACTATCCTATCTTTATAGAAACCAACCAAAACATAACCAAAAATCATTGATTGTGGCGTACGACAACAACGAAAAAAGAATGGACAGCGTTTACAGCAAACGCATCAGGGCGGGAAAAAGAAGGACCTATTTCTTTGATGTAAGAACTACCCGTGGCAACGATTATTACCTGACCATCACCGAGAGCAGGAAGCGTTTCAATGACGATGGATACGACAGGCACAAGATCTTTCTATACAAAGAAGATTTCAATAAATTCCTCAAAGCCCTCAACGAAGCAGTAGATCATGTCAAAACTGAACTGATGCCTGATTTCGACTTTGATGCCTTCAACCATGAATATGATGAAGAGGGTGAAGGGTATGAAGGAGCTGCTCCTGCTGCTGCTCCAGTTGCTCCAGCTGCATCAGCTGCTCCTGAAGCGCCAGCAAGTCCCTCCGCTGATGAACTCTCATCAGGAGACAACGGAGCCGATGAAGCAGTTGACAAGTGGTAATCAAGGCTTTCGCATAACCTTATAGGCATTCAGCAATCCATTGGTGGAGGAGTCGTGTCCACTAACAGGGTTGTCATCCCTCAATTCGGGTAAAATCCTATTGGCCAATTGTTTTCCGAGTTCAACTCCCCATTGGTCAAAACTGAAAATATTCCAGATCACACCCTGGACAAAAATTTTGTGTTCATAGGCCGCGATCAATTTGCCCAATTCAAAAGGATTTATTTTTTTCACCAGAAAGGAATTGGTGGGTTTGTTTCCTTCAAATACTTTGAAAGGCAACAATTTGTTACGATCCGCTTCGGACAATGCATTGAGCTCTGCTGCAGCCTCTTCCTTTGTTTTGCCATTCATCAATGCTTCCGTCTGGGCAAAGAAATTCGACAATAATTTTTCATGATGATCTCCAATCGGATTATGGCTCATGGCAGGTGCGATAAAATCACAGGGGATCAGCAAGGTTCCCTGATGGATGAGCTGATAAAACGCATGCTGTCCATTGGTGCCAGGCTCTCCCCAAATGACGGGGCCTGAAGCATAGCCAAGCTTGTTGCCGTTTCGATCGACCGACTTGCCATTGCTCTCCATGTTTCCCTGCTGGAAATAGGCTGCAAATCGATGCAAATATTGATCATACGGTAAAATAGCCTCGGATTGGGCACCCATGAAATTGACGTACCAGATACCCAATAATGCCATTTTAACCGGTATGTTTTCCTCGAACGGTTTGTTCCTGAAGTGAAGGTCCATGGCATGTGCTCCCTTGAGCAACTGCTCGAAATGATCATATCCAATGGTCAGGGCGATGGACAGTCCGATCGCACTCCAAAGACTATACCTTCCGCCTACCCAATCCCAGAATTCAAACATGTTGGCCTTGTCGATGCCAAATTCGGTAACTGCTTTTTCGTTGGTGGACAATGCTACAAAATGTTTGGCTACGTGTTGGGGATCGATGGCTTTTTCCAGGAACCAGGCACGGGCTGTATGGGCATTGGTCATGGTTTCCTGGGTGGTAAATGTCTTGGAAGCAATTAAGAAAATGGTTTCGTCAGCTTCTATAAGTTTCAGACATTCAGCGATATGTGTTCCATCAACGTTGGAAACAAAATGAACCGAAATACCATCTACCCAATAAGGTTTCAGCGCCTCGGTTACCATAACAGGGCCCAAATCACTGCCTCCAATGCCTATGTTGACAATATGCCTGATTCTTTTTCCGGTGTATCCTTTCCAGTCACCCCCATGAACCCTTTGGCAAATGTCTTTCATTTGCGACAGGACGCGATGTACATCTGGCATCACATCCTTTCCGTCTGCCAGCACTGTGTTACCAGAAAAATTTCTAAGGGCCGTATGCAAGACCGAACGATTTTCAGTGGCATTGATCTTCTCGCCATTGAACATGGCATCAATGGCAGCTGGCAAGCCACATTCCTCCGCCAAGGCGTAAAGTGAGGAAAGGGTACTATCGTTTATGATATTTTTTGAGTAATCGAACAGCAATTCTCCCTCTTGTTGGGAAAACCTGCTGAACCTTTCTGGGTCGGCAGCAAACAAAGTTCTGAGGTGCTGATTTTTCATTTCTGCTGCATGCACACTAAGTTTTTGCCATGCTGCTGTGGAACGGGGATTGATCGAGGGAAAAGACATTAGTCAATATTTTTTAAAACTTCTGATAACTTGTTCATCATGTTGTCATCAATATCAAGGTGGGTAACCATCCTGAATCGATTGGAGGAAATCGCAAAAAATAGAATGCCGGATGCTTTCATTTTTTCAATGAATCCTGTCAGATCAAATCCTTCCACCGTTTCTGCTATGACAATATTGGTCTCTACTGGCAAAACTTCTTTGACAAAGGGTTTTTCAAGCAAGGCCTTTTCAATGGCTCTTGCGTTTTCATGGTCTTTTTTGAGTCGGCTTACATGGTGCTGCAATGCATAGGTTCCCGCCGCGGCAAGGCTTCCGGCTTGGCGCATTCCGCCACCCAAAACCTTTCTAAACCTCCTGGCTCTTTTGATAAAATCTTTCTTGCCCAGTAGGAGGCTTCCCACCGGAGCACCAAGTCCCTTGCTGAGGCATATGGATATGCTGTCAAAAGTTTTGCCATAATCTTCCGGCGTCTGCCCCTTGGCCACCAGCGCGTTGAAAAGACGGGCTCCATCCAAATGCAGGGCCCATCCTTTTTGCCGGCATAGCAGTTCAATCCCTTGAATGTCTGTCCATTCATAGCAGCCTCCACCCCCACGGTTGGCGGTATTTTCCAGCACAACCAGTCGGCTGACAGGTCGGTGAACATCGTCCGGTTGAATGCCAGTATTGACCAAGGATGCCGTTATCCTGCCCCGGTTGCCCTGCAGCAGTTTGACGGAAGCTCCTGAATTAAATGCAATGCCGCCCCCTTCGTATTGGTAGACATGGGATAGCTCATCACAGATCACCTCATCGCCGGGCTGTGTATGGCATTTGATGGCAATTTGGTTGGTCATGGTACCACTTGGGCAAAACAACGCATTTTCCATGCCGAACATGTTGGCGGCAAGGTTCTCCAGGGTATTGATGGCAGGATCCTCTCCAAAAACATCGTCACCAACTGTTGTGGAATGCATGGTTTCCCGCATCTCATGGGTGGGACGTGTAACAGTATCCGATCTTAAGTCGATTAACATGTTGCGAAATTAGTTGAACAAAAGCTCTGAAAAGCCATTTTTTTCAACTTTTGATGCACATATTTGACTGATTTTCAAAAAAATCTGTTGTTTTTTTGTTGAACGACGATGATTTGTGGGAAATGAATTTTAATTTTGCAGACATCCTTTGATCCTAAAAATCAGGTTGTCATTCAACTTTTTGCCCTACCCAAATGTCTTTTATAAGCAGACCTAAAATTTAATATGAGGCAGTTAAAGATAGCAACACAGATTACGAATCGCGACTCGCAAGCGGTTGAGAAATACCTGCAGGAAATTTCCAAAATCTCGATGATCACTCCTGAAGAGGAGACCATTCTTGCCCAACGCATTAAGATGAACGATCAGCGTTCTTTGGATAAATTGGTGCAGGCCAACCTTCGTTTCGTTGTATCTGTTGCCAAACAATACCAACACCAGGGTTTGTCTCTGAGCGATCTGATCAATGAGGGCAACCTCGGATTGATCAAGGCTGCCCAACGTTTTGATGAAACCAAGGGTTTCAAATTCATCTCATACGCCGTTTGGTGGATTCGTCAGTCTATTTTGCAGGCATTGGCTGAACAAGGTCGTTTGGTTCGTCTTCCACAAAACAAGATCGGTACCTACAACAAAGCCAACAAAGCCTATATGGCTTTTGAGCAAGAGCATGAACGTGAGCCCTCAACAGAAGAGTTGGCAGAAATTCTTGAGATGAGCGAAACCGAAATCAATAATATTTTCCAAAGCAATACCCGTCATACATCCCTTGATGCTCCTGTTCATGAAGCAGAAGACGTAGCCATGGGAGATTTGCTCGAAGGGGGTGATGATACGGATGATGATGTGATGAAGGACTCGCTGCGTGCCGAGATTCGCCGTGTGCTAAAGTCACTGAGTCCACGTGAAGCTGAAATTGTCAATGCCTATTTCGGTTTGGATGGTGAAAATGGTGTTACCATCGAACAGATTGGACAAAAATATGACCTCACCAAAGAGCGCATACGCCAAATCAAAGAAAGGGCGATCAAGCGTCTCCAGAAGGCAAGATACAGCAACGCTCTAAAAGCGTATTTGGGTTAATAAGTACGAGCCCCGCGAAAGCGGGGCTCTTTTTTTGAACTTTTGTCATGAACGGCTGTTTTTAGGATATGCAATCCACTCGATTTAGTTGGAATAGATTCTCCTCTATTTTTCCCATCACTTGCTTGCTCTTTTATTCCTGTTTGGTTTCCTGTGAAAAAGACATCGACATCAAGCTGGATCCCACTGAATCAAATTTGGTGGTAGAAGCCACCATTGAGAATGACCAACCACCACTGGTTTTGCTAACATCCAGCATGGATTATTTTAGCAAGATAGATTCCATCGCACTGAAAAAGGCATTTGTAAGAAAGGCCACTGTTTTGGTATCAGATGGCACAAGAGAGGTCAAACTTGTGGAAGACTCAGTTATCAGCAGGGAAGGAGCCAGGATCTATTTCTACACCACTGGTCTGCAGGATAAATCATTTGTTGGCAAACTTAACAGTAGCTACAAGCTTACCATTAACAATGCCGGTAAGATTTATTCGGCATCCACCACCATACCCTCTGTTACAAGAAGAATCGATTCTGTTTGGTGGGAAAAACTTCCTCTGTCAAAAGATACCAGTGCCGCAAGGGTTATCATCAGGGCGACCGACAAGCCTGGTCTGGGAGATTTTATTCGCTATTTCACCAAAGTGAACAGTGGTCCATTTCTGCCAGGCCTTAACAGCGTATATGACGACAATATCATTGATGGGGCTAGCTATACCATTCCCGTTGACAAAGGAATCGACAGGAATGTTCCATTTGCGGACTCTCTGTCTTTTTTCAAAAAAGGAGATACGGTCACAATTAAATTGAGCAATATTGACAAGCAAACCTATGATTTCTGGCGCACCTATGAATTCAGCCTTCAAAGCATAGGTAATCCTTTCTCTAGCCCCACGCGCATTCTGTCCAACATAAGTAACAATGCTTTGGGATATTTTGGTGGTTATGCCAATCAATACAGGGTTATTGTATTGAAATGATTCTTAATGCATAGCCCAACGGAATACAACTCTGCAGAACATTGCTTATTTTTGCACATCAAAATCATTCCATGTCAGCCATCGAAAAAGTAAGTTGTTTGATTGTCGGTTCCGGCCCTGCCGGCTATACCGCTGCCATATATGCCTCCCGTGCCAACCTGAATCCGGTATTGTATCAGGGGATTCAGCCGGGTGGACAGTTGACCATTACAACGGAAGTTGAAAATTATCCCGGGTATCCGGAAGGTGTGCAAGGCCCTGAAATGATGGTGGACTTTGAAAAACAAGCCAAAAGAATGGGAGCTGACATCCGATTTGGATTGGCCACCAAGGTAGATTTTTCTGGTCATCCCCACAAAGTTTGGATCGATGAGGAAAAAGAGATTCATGCCGATACAGTCATCCTCGCTACGGGTGCCTCTGCCAAGTGGTTGGGGCTGGAAAGTGAGCAAAGGCTGAATGGATATGGCGTGAGTGCCTGTGCGGTATGTGATGGTTTCTTTTTCCGGGGCAAAGAAGTAGCCATTGTAGGTGCCGGTGATACTGCAGCCGAGGAAGCCCATTACTTGAGTAAACTTTGTACTACCGTACACATGTTCATCAGACGCGATACCATGCGCGCTTCCAAAGTGATGCAGGACAGGGTCAAGCATACACCCAACATCAAGATTTACTGGAATACCGATACAGAAGAGATCCTGGGAGAGAAGAATGTTACCGCCGTTAGGATCTCCAATAACATAACAGGAGAAAAACAGGAAATTCCCATTTCAGGATTTTTTGTTGCCATCGGTCACCAACCCAACTCCGATATTTTCAAGCCTTTCATTGACATGGATGAGGCGGGATACATACTAACCATCCCCGGGACATCCAAAACCAATGTCGCAGGAGTGTTTGCCTGTGGTGATGTGCAAGACAAAAATTATCGCCAAGCGATCACGGCCGCCGGCAGTGGTTGCATGGCAGCCATTGATGCAGAGCGTTACTTGGCAGCCATGGGTCATTGAGCAAATAGCGTGAGAGATGTATTTTATCTTGCCTGATCAAGCCATTCCCGACTATAACAAGATCAAGATTGCCAATTGATGGCGATATAGGTCAGTGCCCCAGAAAGATAGCCCAGCAAGGCCCAAAGACTTATCTTCTTCAGATACCAGAAGAACTCAATTTTGGTGAGTCCCATTGCCGCAACACCGGCAGCAGATCCAATGACCAGGATGCTACCTCCAGTTCCAGTGCAATAAGCCATGAATTGCCAAAAGGGATGATCCAGCGGAAACTCAGTCAAGGAATACATGCCCTGTGCTGCTGCTACCAATGGGACATTGTCAACAACGGCAGACAGCACTCCCAATGATACAACTATTGCTTTGGTATTTCCAATTTGATTGGACAGGAAGGCTGCCACGTCTTTTAAAATACCTGCAGACTGTAAGGCAGCTACACTGAGTAGTATACCAAGGAAAAATAGTATACTGGGCGTATCGATTTTTCTTATGGCATAATTTACAGATAAGATGTCCTTGTCGGCTGTATCTTTCCCTCTGTGAATCAACTCGGTCAACAGCCACATGATACCCAGCGAAAACAACATGCCCATGAAAGGAGGCAGGCCAGTAAAGGTTTTGAAAACTGGGACAAACAGCAGTGAAACCATTCCGACAACAAAAACCAGGTTTTTCTCTTTGTTGTCAGCATCTGCAATGGCTGATCCGTTGGGCATCATGCTGATTTCACCTTTCATCCCGTATCCCAAAGCCGCCAGTGGAATAATGACGGAAACAATACTGGGTAAGAACACTTCCTTGATGGTTGTCAATGCAGATATTTGTCCCCCTATCCAAAGCATGGTAGTCGTAACATCCCCGATGGGCGACCAAGCGCCACCCGCGTTGGCGGAAATCACGATCATGGAGGCAAATACCAGTTTTTCCTTTTCGTCATGAATGAGTTTGGTCACCAATGAAATCAACACGATCGTTGTGGTGAGGTTGTCTAATACTGCCGATAAGAAGAAGGATACGATGGTGATGATGAACAGGATGGAAGATTTCTTTTTTGTTTTGATATTGGAGGAAATGAGGTCAAAGCCATCATGGGCATCGATCAACTCAACGATGGTCATGGCCCCCAACAGAAAAAAGAGAATGCCGGAAATCTCTCCCATGTGTTCGAGCAGATCATGGTGAATTTTGTCTTGATCATCCCCGCTGAAAACAAAGAAAGTCCAACAAAGAACGCCGGTAATTAAAGCACTTGCGGCTTTGTTCAATTTGATCTGGTGTTCAAAAGCAATGGCCAGGTATCCAACAATGAAAAGGACTATCAACATAATTAATGATTGTTAATTGATGACCAGGTCTGCAATACTCTTCGGTCGCAGGGCTTCAAGCCACTGGAATCCCTTGAGTTCTTTTCTGTCGGCCGGTACCTGGTTGATGGGATAGGTGGTTCCGGTAACCCCATTGATCCAGGTCACCCTTTTGAGTTCTCGATTGATAAATTTCATGGTGATGGCATCAGCCATGGAATAGGTCATGCCGATGTAGGCACTGTCCTGGTCTTGCAAATAATACAAACTTTCACTGTTTCCCTTGGTTCTGAGAAAATCAATTTCACCATTGACGAATTGTCCGTTCATGTTGTTTCCCCTCAACTGGTTGTACATGCCTTCGGATGTTTTGTTGACCGAGAAAGCATTTTCATTGACCAGCACCTTGTCTGCTTTTCTCCATTTGGTAAACAAGTAGAGGGTGTCACCACTGATCTGGCTTCCCTGCGCCCACATGACCGGATCTTTGTAGAACCTGAATACCGAATCAACGCCTGAATAATAAAGGCTGTCGCATTTCCCCTGCAAAGAATCAGAGAACATTTTTACGTTGAAATGGGCTCGAAAATAGCGTAGTGTATCTCCGGGAATAGGTTTGCCTGTGCTGTCATAATGAACATAAGCAGAATACAAAGTATCGGCTGCTACATAGAGGGAATCGTCATTCTGTTTGAAAAGCATCAATGGACGTTTGAAACAAAGGATCGTTTTTTTCTCGTTGTTGAAATCAGCAGCACCAGCCAGCATAGACATACCCTGTGCGGAATCCTTGTAGAAAACATTTCCCCTGGCAATGCCAGCACCGGTGTTTTTGTCATATGCAAGGTTGTCTGCGACCACTGTTTGTGTACTGTCACTGATCACAGGTCTTTTGCTGAAGTTGGCTTTTCCTTGTTTCAGGTCATAATAACCGGAACGGGTTTTGATGGTGGATCTCCCATCATTGATGGTGGTGGCTGCAACGAAACTGGCAACTTCACTGTTGAGGTTATACAGCAGCGTGTCGGTTGACATGGTATATTCAGGATCCACCATTCTCACGTTCTTCTGAAAATACACTTCTTTGGTGTCTGCATAATAATAACCTTCTTTGCTGGTCAATACCGATTCACCATTGACAACCTTGCCTCCAGTTTTATAAGTACCGATGTTGGCATTGATATCATACTCCAGCGCTTCGGTGGTGAGTATCCCTTTGCCATCGGTCATCTTTACTTTTTTCTTTAGTTCTGCGATCTTGGTATCCCCCTGGTATTTTAAGTATTGTGAATAGGTGTGCACACTGTCGGCATCATTGATATGGATATTGCCAAACGCTTCCACTTGGTTGATCTTGACATTCTGAATCGCACTGTCACAGTAGATAAGTGTCATGTTCTGTTTCATGACCACCTTCCCAACCAGAACATTCAGGTCCCCAATACTATCCTGTTTGATTCTTCTGAAAACATCGGCTTTGATGATCTGCACAAATCTTCCGGAATCATTCGCAGGAACAGTTTCCTGCACAATATCTTGTGCGCTTAGGTTTTGAAAGACCAAACCTGTTGCCCACAGCAGGAAATATTTGAGTTTGGTCAACTTCATTTTGATTATTTGTGAAGCGAGTCGGGGAGGGGAGACATCAAGGGTTCAGATTTGTCTTTTTTGCCAAATACTGAAACGTTGATGTATCTTTTTGGATGCAGCCTAAGGTCTTGCAATAGAATGTTCAGGCTGTTGGCTGTGCTGTTCAGATTTTTATACAAGTCGTCATTGCTGGCCAACTTGCCCAGACTCCCTTTTCCGCTGCGAATGTCGCCCAGTATGCCATTGAGTTGTTGAGCAGCTCCTTCAAGGGATTGTATGGTCTTGCCCAGATCCGCTTCGGCGATCTCTCTGGTGGCCTTTGATAGGTTGTTTACAACTGCCGTGATGGTATCGTTGTTGTTCTTGAGGTTGGCCGTAAAACCATTGACATTGTCCAGTGTTTTTGCCAGGCTGCCTTTACCGGGTTCCAGCAATTGGTTGAGTCTGGCGGTGGTTGCTGCCAGTTCCTTCAGCGTTTTGCCAATATTTTGCTGGGCAGGCTCGTCGAATGTATTGCCAATATTGGTGATGGTCTTGTCGAGTGATGCCAAGGTATTATTGATCTTTTCAATGGTGGGTGTAAGGGTTTCTTTGAGGTCTTCTATCATTCCCTTGCTTTCCATTCCTTTGAGGGTGTCGCCATCATTCAGAAAAGTTTTTTCCTTACCCAAATTGATAACAATGGCAGTGGCACCCAATGGCGGAAAGTCGATCGTACCATAGGAATCCACAGGAATGTTCACGTCTTTTACCAGGTGGTAGGAAACAGCTACTGCACTCATGTCTGCATTCATGGGTTCCATTCCTTCAACAGAGCCAACCCTGAGTCCGTTGATTTTGATCGCATCTCCGATATTGAGGCCCTTTACCTGCTTGAAGGTTACATACATGGTAGCTTTCTTGCTGAAAACATTTTTTCCTTTGAGAAAATTGAATCCCAGGATGAGGAGCGTAATGGAGATGGCTGTTAAGGCACCTACTTTGGTTTCGTTGGATATTTTCATTTTCCGTCAATCATTTGTTTGTATTTCACCACAGCATTGGCAATGGCACGTGTCATTTCTATTTGACCCGCTTCGCTGTTCAGATAGTCTTCTTCGTCCTGATCTGTAATGAAACCGGTTTCGATCAAAACTGCGGGCATGTTGGTGGCCTGCAATACCCAGATTCCCATGTGATTTCTTTGGAGTACTCCCAGGCTTTTTCTTCCAATTCCTACAAATTCATCTTCGATCATAGAAGCCAGCCGAACGGAATTTTTGAAGAACTTCTGAGACCAAAGCCTGGCTTTGATGATGGCCTCTGGACTGTTAACATCCGGCACGTCCATCACCTCGGCACTGGATTCATATCGTTCATCTTCGATGATCCCCTTTGTTTTTTCATCCGATCTGTCAGCTGCCCAAACATAGGTTGATGTTCCATGAGCGGGATTGGGTGAGGATTGGTAAACCGGAACTTTTTTAAAGTATTTCTTTCTGCTCTTCCCCTTTCCTTTGTAGGCAGCAACGGATTTGTATCCTACTACTGTCTTTTTTGGTGGGGCAGCATTCACATGGATACAGACAAACAGGTCGCCATTCTCTTTGTTGGCAATATTGGCTTTTTCTCTAACGTGATGATAAATGTCGGTGGTTCTGGTCATCACGATCCTGGTTTCCGGCATTTCCCTGCGCAAAAGGGTGTCAAGCCTCAATGCCAAATTCAGCGTAATTTGGGCTTCTGTGGAATAACGGCCCTTGGCTCCCTGGTCGGTTCCTCCATGTCCGGCATCCACGATGATGGTTTTGATCTTGGGTGCTCTGGTTGGAGTTTGGGAATGGGCTGCATTTGACAGCATCGTGATCGTCAAAAAAATAGAAAGGATCTTGCAAATGGGTCTTGTCATGCCAAAGACTGTTTTGTTTAAACCAATGGAATCTTCACAAATTCTTACCACTTAATTTGATTAATTTTGCTTGCCAATCACTATGCTGCAGCACAAACGCAAATTTAGTTTAAAATATCGTTTGATCTTGATTTTGTGCTCAGGGTTGCTCCCTTTTTTAACATTATCAAAGGATGAAATTCATCATCCATTCTATTCTACTTTACCGCAAAAGCATATCGACACAACACAGCCTGTAAAAGGAGCGGATACAACCAAGATCCAAAAGGTTGATACCGTCCGTTTGAAACTCTCAAAAGATTCCATCTCTTTTCCAGTCGAACACCAGGCAGAAGATTCCATGGTGCTTGAAGTGGATAGCAGAAAAGTGCTTTTGTATGGGAAAGGAGAAATCAAATACGATGACATACAACTAAATGCTCCCAAAATTGAATACGATCAGCAAACACAGTTTGTGACAGCTAAAATGGGGCGGGATACGGCTGGTCTTGTTGCAGGAATGGCCAAGTTGAAACAGGGTGAGACGGTTACCGTGAGTGACAGCCTGCGGTTCAACTTCAAAAGTCAAAAAGGACTTACCTACAGTTCTTTTTTTCAGCAGGAAGAGTTTTTTAATTTTGCCCAAAAGGTTAAAAAAATAGACCCTGAAACTTTTTATGCCCAAAATGGCAGGTTTACCACCTGTAACCTCGATACACCGCACTTTGCCTTCCGTTTCAGCAAGGCAAAGTTTATCAACAAGAAGCTGGTGGTGACAGGTCCAGTGCATCCTGAGTTTGAAGATGTACCGCTGCCCATCTACCTTCCTTTTGGCATCTTCCCCATGAAAAAAGGTCGACAATCTGGATTCATACCCCCTCAATTCACGGTGAATGAAAATTTTGGTGTAGGTCTAGAAGGCTTTGGTTACTACAAGGTCATCAATGATTACCTCGACGCCAAGGCATGGTTTGATCTTTATTCTTACGGCTCCTGGCGTGCAAATTTCTCACCCAGTTATCGCATGCGGTATCGGTACAATGGAAGTTTCAATCTTAGTTTCCAAAATACCAAGTTTGCCTTTAAGGGAGATCCTGATTTCAAAAAGAACAAAAGTTTCTTTATCACCTGGTCGCACAGCATGGATAGCAAGGCAAGACCCGGAGTGAGTTTCAGCGCCAGTGTAAACGCAGGCAGCAGCAAATACCTTTCCCTGGTTCCCAACGGAGCATTGGTCAATCCGGGTTTCAGCGGAAACGTACAGGGTGGTGGCAACTACATGCAACCGATGAATTTCACCAACCAATTGTCATCCACCATCTCCTACCAGAAGTCTTGGGTGGGTAGTCCTTTCAACCTTGCTGTTAACTTGAACCATAATCAGAATACGGCTACCAGGGTTGTCAACCTGAACCTGCCGGATATTGCCATGGTCATGAATACCATCTATCCATTTCAGCCCAAAGAGTCAGTAGGTGCCTCCAAGTGGTATGAAAAACTGGGTATTGCCTACAGCGGTAATTACAAGGGACAGATTTCTTTTTACGACACTGCTTTTCGCTTCAGACAATTGATTGATACTTTCCAATGGGGTGCCAGCCATGATATTCCAATTACGCTTTCCTTACCATCCCTGGGGCCCTTGCAGGTTGCGCCCAATTTTTCCTTCCGGGAGCGTTGGTTTGCGCAGAAATTTTACAGAAAGTGGAACCCGCAAACAGAGAAGCTGGATTCCAGTATTGAGAAAGGATTCTATGCTGCCAGAGAGATGTCAATGGGCCTTTCCTTCAGTACAGCTGTATTTGGCACTTATCAGGCCAAAAACAAAGACGCCAGGGTTCAAGCGATACGGCATGTCATGCGCCCTCAATTTGGCATCAACTACAAACCGGACCTGATGAAGCCTTACTATTTTCGGCAGCAGGTAAACAAACAAGGTGATAAGGCCCTCATGTCGGTTTTTGATGGTAGTATCTTTGGGCCTTTTTCTTCTGAAGAGAACGGAGGGATTGGTTTTGGAATCGATAACAATATCGAAATGAAAGTAAGGTCCAAGACAGACACAGGAGAGGCTGAATTGAAAAAAGTAAAATTGTTGGATGGCTTCGGCATATCCGGTGGATACAACTTTCTTGCGGATAGTTTCAAGCTTTCTACTTTCAATCTCTACGCCCGTAGCACCCTGTTTGAAAAGATCAACATCACAGCCAATGCCACTTTGGATCCCTATAAGACAGATCCTCGAACACAATACCGCAAAAATGAATATGCCTGGCAAGGTGGAAAATTCACACCGGGTTCTATCACCAGTGGCAGTGTAAACATTTCCACCAGTTTCCAAAGCAAGAAGAAAGACGACAAAGACAAAAAAACAGACACCAAGAGTGATGATGATCCTGCCAATAATCTGACACAGGAACAGATGATGCAACAGCTCGATTACATAAGACGCAATCCGGCTGAATTCACAGACTTCAACATTCCCTGGTCATTCAGCTTTTCTTATTCATTGAGTTTTGCCAAAATGCTGAAGCCGGATTATACCTACAAAACGGAATTGACTTCCAACTTTAACTTCAATGGCGACTTCAGCCTAACGCCTAAATGGAAGATAGGAGCCAATGGGTATTACGATATCAAGACCATGAAGCTTCAATCGCTGACAACTTTTATCACCCGTGATCTCCACTGCTGGCAGATGTCCATCAATGTCACACCGATTGGATTGTATCGTTTCTTTAACATTTCCATCAATCCCAAATCAGGATTGCTCAGGGATCTCAAAATCAACAGAACCCGTTACTTCTATACCCAATAACGCGGAATTGAAAAGCGCTTATTTAGTTTAATGATTGGCGGCCAATGTTTTCCACATCAATTGAAAGATATGCTCTTTCATTTCCCTTGGATTTTCGAATGATGTTGGATCAACCGGGTCCAGAAATTGCATGCTGGCCTTGCCGGGCCAGAAGAAAAAAGATTTGTCATGGGGGAGCATTTTGCCCGTACCCCTGATCACACAGGGTATGATTTTTTTGCCGGTATCGAAAGAGAGCCTGAAAGCGCCGTCATGAAAAGATTTCAAGGGATTATTGGTCTTGTTGCGGGTGCCTTCCGGATAGATGCACATGTGCATCCCCCATTCCAGCACTTCTTTCATCTGCCCATAGCTTTGCTTTCTGCTATGCTCGCTTGACCGATCCAGCAATACAGAACCTCGTTTGTAAATGAGTCCGAAAAGGGGAACGCGCGACATTTCGATCTTGGCGATGGTCTTGTTCGTGCCGGGTATCCCAGGGCAAGTCAAGGGTACATCCATCAGGGAATTGTGGTTGCAGACGACTATATAGTTTTCACCTTTTTTGAATTTCTCCTTGCCACTGATTTTTACCCTTATCCCTGCCAGTGGGAAAAATAGAAACATCCAGGCCCGGCAAAGTTTGATCACCCATTCAGTTCGTTTGGGTTCTGGAAAAAATCCTGTTGCCCAAATAGGAACGATGAAGATGAGCATGGTAGCGATGAACATCAATCCCCCCCAGACTGTAAAAACCCTTCCTAGTATATTTTTAACCATGGTTGTTTTCCTTGATGAGCCAGTCGATCGGCTCTTTGCCGTTTTGGGTGAGATATTCATTTGTTTTGGAAAAATGCTTGCAGCCAAAGAATCCTTTGTCAGCAGCAAAAGGAGAGGGGTGTGCAGCCCTCAGCACCAGGTGTTTTTTTTCATCAATATGGATGCCTTTTTCTTTGGCGAAGTTTCCCCATAGCAGAAAGACCAGGTGTTGCTTTTTTTCGTTCAATACCCGGATCACTTCATCTGTAAAAACATCCCATCCAATACCGGCATGGCTGTTCGGCTGATTGGCCCTAACCGTTAGGGAAGCGTTCAGTAGCAAGACCCCTTGGTCGGCCCAATGGGAAAGGTCTCCTTTGCCCCTCGCCATGCGAATACCCAGGTCAGCTTCAATTTCCTTGTAGATATTGATCAAAGATGGGGGAGGCTTAACGCCGATTGGCACAGAAAAGCTCAGACCCTGCGCTTGACCTGCACCATGATAAGGGTCCTGTCCGATGATCACCACCTTTACTGCATCTAAGTCTGTTTTATTGAAGGCATGGAAAATCAGCGGCCCCGGGGGGTATATTTCCTGTTGGCTTTCCTTTTCTGACCTGAGCAATTCAACGATCTGGTGAAAGTAAGGTTTGCTGAATTCGGCTTTCAATGCGCTTTTCCATCCTGCCGCAATTTTTACATCAATGGTTTCCATCCTTTTCACTTGGATGCAAGCTAAAAAAAATTATCTTTGCTCCCCCAAGTTCTTCCGGTCCCGTAGCTCAGCTGGATAGAGCGGCAGCCTTCTAAGCTGTAGGTCATTGGTTCGAATCCAATCGGGATCACAGAAACGATCAAGCCATCTAATAAGGTGGCTTTTTTTATTTTATTTGAAATGCTGCACCAAAAATATTTTTTTGTTTCCTTCCTTAACACTATTTTAACAATCTAAACGCAAGTTTTTTTAAATTAAATCATCACCAAAACGATTGATTATGACCCAAAGATTGCCATTGAAAGGGTTGGTCAGACTGTTCGGTATCACAGTCTTTCTGACCATGCTCACGGGCCTGGCTTTTGCACAGCGAAGCGTGAGTGGTAAAGTAACAGATGCCGATTCAAAAGCTCCTCTATCGGGAGTTTCTGTTGTCGTTGGAGGAACAACTAAAGGAACTTCCACGGATGCTCAAGGTAATTACAAGATCGACCTTGGTGCTGACCAAAAATCTCTTGTTTTCTCATTCAACGGTTATGATAGCCGCACACTCAATGTGGGCAGCGGTGCAACCTTGAATGTGGAGTTGGAAGTGGATGTCAAAGCATTGCAGTCCGTTGTGGTGACTGGTTACACCTCTCAGCGCAAGAAGGACATCACCGGTGCGGTTGCTGTGGTATCAGCCAAGCAACTGACTGCAACACCTGCAGCCAGTGTTACCCAAATGCTTCAGGGCAAGGCTTCTGGTGTGATTGTTGGTAACGACAACTCACCCGGTGGTGGTACCATGGTGCGTATCCGTGGTTTCGGTACCATCAACAACAACTCACCCTTGTTTGTAATTGATGGTGTTCCTACACAGGGTACCCTCAACCAGATCAACCCATATGATATTGAGTCCATGCAGGTATTGAAAGATGCCTCTGCTGCCTCTATATACGGTGCGCGTGCAGCCAATGGGGTTGTGATCATCACTACTAAAAAAGGTAAACCAGGTGACCCCAAAATTTCTTTTGATTATTATACTGGTACCCAAACCCCTGGCAAGTTCCTGGATCTCCTGAATGCAGAAGAATTGGGTAAATACCTCTTCAAAGGTGATGTGGGTGCAGGCAAGACTCCTTGGGTGAGCTCTCCTTCAGCACAGTATCGTTTTGATCAAAACGGTGGGGTAACCATGGCGGATTATATTTTCCCCAACGTATTTGGAAGCCTTCCTTACGATCCAATGTCAGTGTATACCAATGATATCACTGATCCAGGATTGGGAACTACCAGGTTCAATGTCAACAAAGCGAACAAGGCCGGCACCAATTGGCAGGATGTAATTTTTGATCCCGCTCCAATCTCTAACTATCAGGTGGGTGCTTCGGGTGGTACTTCCAAAGCCAAGTATTCTTTCTCTGCTAACTATTTTGACCAGAAAGGTATTCTGCGCTTCACTGATTACAAGCGTTATTCTGTTCGCGCCAACACAGAGTTTACCTCAGGTAAATTCACCTTTGGTGAAAACCTGACCTTCGCTTATGACAAGAGAACTGGTATCAACAACAACAACGAATCGAATCCGATCATGTTGGCATGGCGTATTCATCCCATCATTCCGGTATTTGACATTACCGGTGGTCCACCCGCATTGGGAGGCACGAACACTTCTCCATTTTATGGATTTGGTGGTCCCCGTGGTTTGAACCTGGGTAATGCTACCAACCCATTGGCAGAGTTGTACAGGGCCAAGGACAACAATACCTACAGCACACGCCTTTTTGGTAATGCTTTTGGTGAAGTGGCGATCCTGAAAAACCTGAAAGCCCGGACCAGCATTGGTGTGGAGTACAACAACTTCAACAGGTCTGAATTCTTCATTAGAAATATCGAAGCATCTGAACCAAGGAATACCAACTCTTTGAACGTATTTAACAACTTTGATAACTCATGGACTTGGTTCAATACCTTGAACTACAATACAACCATCAAAGAAGATCACGACATCAATGTTTTGGCAGGTACAGAAGCCGTTGCTACCTATTCATTTGGTTTTAGCGCCAGCCGAAGCAATTTCGCTTTCAATGACCTCGACTACCGTTATTTGAACGCAGGTTCAGCATCCGGCTTGGCCAACGCTGGCGGCGGTGCTGTAAGAACCCGTTTGTTCTCGCAGTTTGCCAAAGTGAACTATGGTTACAAAAACCTTTTGCTGGCCGACTTCACCATTCGTCGTGATGGTTCTTCCCGTTTCTCTGCAGCCAACCGTTATGGTGTATTCCCTGCAGGTTCATTGGGTATTCGTCTGACTGAACTCAAAGCCCTCAACAACCTAAGCTGGTTGGATGACCTGAAAGTGCGTGCCGGTTGGGGTAAAACGGGTAACCAGTTGATTCCAAACGTAACCAATTCCTTTACTTTGTACACAGCTGATCCTGCCAATAACGGTTATGACATAAGCGGTGCAGGAACTTCCGTGTCTGGCGGTTTTGATCTTACCCAATTCGGTAACCCCAATGGTAAGTGGGAAACCACCACATCTGCCAACGTAGGTTTTGATGCAAACTTGTTGCGCAATCGTTTGGAAGTAGTGTTTGACTGGTATACCCGTACTACATCCGACATGTTGGCACAGATCGCAGTCGCCAGGGCTCAAGGTCAAGGTACTTTGCCTTTCACCAACATCGGTACCATGAGAAACAGGGGTATCGACCTGAACCTGAACTGGTCTGACAAAGCATTCAACGGACAGATTCGCTATTCAATTGGAGTAAACATTACCCAATATAAGAATGAAGTGATCAAACTGAACAATGATCCTAACGCTACGCTGTTCGGTTTCACAACCCGTCTCCCATCGATCACTGCTACCAAGAAGGGATATCCCATCGCAAGTTTCTATGGATATTTTGTGGATGGTATCCTCAATGCCCAACAGGCAGCAACTGCACCTAAATTTGGTACCTATACCCGTGAAGGTGTGTTCAACTTCAGGGATGTAAACAAGGATGGTGTGATCACAGCAGCTGATCGTTCATTCCTTGGCAACCCACATCCTGATTTCATTTATGGTATCAACCTCTCAGCAGGATACAAGAATTGGGATCTGGCAGTATTTGCCAAAGGTCAACAGGGTGGTGACATCTTTAACTATGTGCGCTATTGGACTGATTTCAACGTATTCCAAGGTAACAGGTCAAAAAGGATGTTGTATGATTCCTATGGTGAAGGTGGAAAGAATTTATTGCCTAGGTTGAATTCTTCTGACGCTACCAGCCAGCAAGTATCCTCCTACTTCATCGAGGATGGATCCTATCTCCGTTTGGGTAATATCCAGCTGACCTATACCATCCCTGCCAACTTCATGAAGAAGGTAGGAATCAGTGGTGCTCAGGTGTACGTACAGGGGCAGAACCTCCTGACCATTACCAAGTATACTGGTTTGGATCCAGACATCAACCTCCGTACTTCTGACGCCAATAACCAGGACTTTCACATGGGTATTGACGAGGGTGCATACCCCGTTGCAAAATCCATTCTCTTTGGTTTACAGCTTAAATTTTAATTGACACAATCGAAAAATGATTTATATGAAAAAAGTAAAATTTCTACTCCTGCCAGTGGTCATGGTCATGACCTTTGGCTGTCAGAAATTCTTCGACGTCAACCCACAGGGCGTTGCCAGTCCTGCTCAATTGAAGAGCAAGGCCGGTGTTGGTGCCTTGTTGGTAGGAGCATATTCACTGCTTGACGGCGTAGGTTCAGGTACAACCCAATGGCATGCTTCTGTTGACAATTGGGTATTTGGTGGTGTTGCCTCTGATGACGCTGTTAAGGGTACAGACGCAGGTGACCAGCCGGAACAATCCTTCATTGAACAATACAACTGGGTGGCGGACAATACCCACTTCAGGGGAAAGTGGCAACATTCCTATGATGCCATCGCCCGTTGCAACGAGGTGATTCTTTTTGCAACAGATCCTGATGTGAAGGACATGACGGATGCAGAAAAGACACAAGCAGTTGCTGAGGCTCGTTTCCTTCGTGGCCACTATCATTTCGAAGCAAAAAAGATGTGGGGCAATGTTCCTTATATCGATGAAAAGACCTATAAGCCAAATGATCCTACAGGTGTATTGGTAACCAATACTGCTGATATCTGGCCTAAGATTGAAGCTGACTTTGCCTTTGCTGCCGCCAATTTGCCTGCTACCCAGGCACAGAAGGGTCGTGCAACCAGATGGGCTGCCAAATCCTATTTGGGCAAAGCACTGCTCTTCCAAAAGAAATGGGCAGCAGCTAAAACTGAATTGTTAGACGTTTACAACAATTCCGGCAAGAGCCTGGTCACCAGTTTCCATGATAACTTCAGGACAGCCACTAACAACAACAGAGAATCCATCTTTGAAGTACAGTTTTCCATTAATGATGGTACAGGTGGACAAAACGGTGGCAAGGGCTCTACCCTGAACTGGCCCTATACCTCTACTTCTCCTGGTCGTGGTTGCTGCGGTTTCTACCTTCCTTCTCATAACCTGGTGAATGCTTACAGAACTGATGCAACAGGTTTGCCGTTGATCGGTGCAGCTGCTGACGGAAGCCAGGATACCTATAACAATGTAGATGTTCCCAATGACCAGGGTCTCAAGTTCTCAGATGCATGGACCCTCGATAATGCTCAACCTGTGGATCCTCGTCTCGACTGGACCGTTGGCCGTCGTGGTGTAACTTTCCTGGATTGGGGCAAGATGCCTGGTAGTTCCTGGATTCGTGACCAGAACTATTCTGGTCCATTCACTGGTAAAAAATGGATGTACTATCTCTCTGAAGAGAACTCTACCACCCATGCTACCGACCGTCGTTCTGTGAACAACAACTTCAGGTTGATCCGCTTGTCACATGTCATCCTTTGGTTGGCTGAGTGTGAAGCGGAACTTGGTAACCTTGCACAGGCGCAAACTTATGTTAACCTGATCCGCAACCGTGCAAAAGGTTCTCCTGTTCAGGATGCTTCTGTGAATACAAAGGTTGAGCCATATGCCACAGGAACCTTCGCTACACGTGGTGCCGCATTTGCCATCAACGCTGTTCGCCATGAGCAGCGTTTGGAATTTGCCATGGAAGGTCATCGTTTCTTTGACCTGGTCCGTTGGGGAATTGCAGAGAAAGTGCTCAATGCTTATGTAGCCAAAGAATCAGTTAGCGGACGTGGTTGGGATGGCCGTACTTTCACCAAGAGAGCCTATCTCGTTGGCAAGACATTTACCGCCAAAAACAATCTCTATCCAATCCCTGCTGATGAGATCTTGAACTCACAGAAGGATGGTAAATCCGTTCTCACCCAGAACCCTGGTTATTAATACCGGATTCGCTTATATGATAAAGGCTGTCCATTTGGACAGCCTTTATTTTTTAAAAGTTGTTTTATTGGTTTGATTTTTCAAGGGGTTAATCCATGTTCATCAGCTGTTCAAACAACTTTTCAAATTCCGGTTCGGCCTTGTTCAGTTCTGATTGAATCTGCTGGTATTTTTTTTCTGCCTCGTTGAATTTGTTCCGGTCTGAATAAATCGAGGGATCTGCCAAAGCGGCTTCGGCGGTTGTTATTTCTGTTTTTAAGCGATTTACTTTTACCTCCATCTCGTCGAACAATCGTTGAATCCTTTTTTTCTCTTTTTGTTTTTCTTTGTCGATGGGTTGTCGGTTATCGGTTGTGGGTTGTTGGTTGTGGGTTGTCGGTTGTGGGTTGTTGGTTGTGGGTTTTGGGTTGTGGGTTGTAGGTTGTGAGATACTTTTCCCCTGTCCTTCATTTCCTTTTCCCTGTGATGCCATCCTTTCCTTCCATTCAACCCATTCAGTATATCCACCTTTGAATTCAACAATTTTACCGTCGATGATCTCCCAAATTTTGTTGGCGGTTTTGGAAATGAAATAACGATCATGGCTTACCAAAATCAAACTGCCCTCGTATTTGTCCAGGGCCTCTGCAAGTAGATCCACTGAATGCATGTCCAGGTGATTCGTGGGTTCGTCCAACATCAGGAAGTTGGATTTGCTGATAATGGTTTTGGCCAGGGCTACACGGGCTTTCTCACCACCGCTCAATACCTTGATCTTTTTGTCAACATCATCACCACCGAAGAGGAAACAACCCAATACGGTCCGCAGTTCCATATCGGTCTTCTTGCTCCCCGCCATTTGCAATTCTTCCAAAACGGTATGGGAAAGGTTGAGGGATTCCAACTGGTGCTGGGCATAGAAGCTCTCTTCCACGTTGTGTCCCCATGCACGCTCTCCATCAAAAGTCTCCCTGCCCCCGATAATGCGCAATAGGGTAGACTTTCCTTTGCCATTCGCTCCAATCAAAGCGATCTTGTCGCCTCTTTCGATCTCTCCATCTGCCTGGTCAGTAATTTCAATGTTCCCAAAACGCTTGGAGACTTGCCTGAGGGTGCAGATTACCTTACCCGGGGTCTTGTCAACATTGAAGTTCATGCGGATATTGGGTCTTTCAATGCTGGCCTCTTCTACGCGCTCGATCTTGTCAAGGCGTTTCTGCACACTCTGTGCTTGTGCTGCCTTGGAGGCCTTGGCCTTGAATCGTTCAATGAATCTTTCCTGTTGTCGGATAAAATCCTGTTGATTTTCAAAAGCCCTTTGCTGCATTTCCAGTCGAACCAATTTCTCCTTCTCGTAGTAAGAATAGTTCCCAGAATAGATGTGCAGCTTTCTTTGGTATAGCTCCACAATCTTGTTCACCATACGATCCAGGAAAAATTTGTCGTGGCTTACGATCACAACGGCTCCCTGATAATGGATAAGGTATTTTTCCAGCCATTCGATAGAGGGAAGATCCAGGTGGTTGGTTGGTTCGTCCAACATCAACAGGTCGGGCTGCATGAGGATCATTTTGGCGAGTAACACGCGCATTCTCCAGCCTCCGCTGAATTCTTTGTAGGGTCTGGACAAGTCTGCCTGGCTGAAACCCAGTCCATGCAATACATCCTCTGTTTTATGGTCAATGTTATACCCATCCAGCAAATCCATCTCATGCAAAAGATCCGTATACTGGATCAGCTTTTTTTCATCTTCAGCTTTTTCCAGTTCTTCGCCAAGTCTTTCGATTTCTTTTTGGATAAAAAGGACCCGTTCAAAGGCACCCATCGCTACTTGTAAGATGCTTTCCTCTGTATCGAAGCTCAGCAAATCCTGGTGCAAATAGCCAATGGTAGTCGATCTGCTTCTCTCCACTGTTCCCGCACTGGGTAGGTATTCTCCGGCCAGCAATTTGAGGAGGGTCGATTTACCGGTACCATTGTAGCCAATTAGTCCGATTCTGTCTCCGGGATGGATATGCCAGGTGGCTTCTTCCACAATGGCCCTTGCACCAAATTCAAAAGTCAGATCCTGTAATCCTGCCAGCATAAAATATTCTTGCGCCGCAAAGTTAGTACAATCTACCTTTGCGGCTGAACTTTGCACCCTCAATAATGTTATGGTTGTCGTGAGACATGTTCTGTTTTTGATTTTCATCTTTCTTTCCCTCCATGCTTTTTCCCAGAAAAAGCATACCATCAGTGGGTATGTTCGGGATTCCCTCAGTCGTGAGACCCTTATTGGAGCAACGGTTCAGACGCAAAACGCAGGCAAAGGGATCAATACAAATGCCTATGGATATTATTCCATTACCCTTCCGGAAGGGGAGTACAAAATGGTCATTTCTTTTGTAGGCTATTATCCCCTGGAGCAAACCCTTGTGGTAAAGGGTGACCAACAACTTAATTTTTCGCTGCTCTCGAGATCTAGCCTTTCGCAGGAGATTGTGATCACCAATAGAAAAAAAGATGCCAATCTGCGCAATGCACAAATGGGACAAATTGATCTGACAACGTCCAAAATGAAATCTTTGCCGGTTATTTTTGGCGAGGTTGACCCCTTGAAAACCTTGCAACTTTTTCCGGGGGTAACCAATGCTGGCGAGGGCAACAGTGGTATTTATGTAAGGGGAGGAGGTCCTGATCAGAACCTTATCTTACTGGATGATGCAGTAGTTTACAATACGGGACATCTTTTTGGTTTCTTTTCCATTTTCAATGGTGATGCCATCAAGAATACCAGTCTCATCAAAGGGGGAATGCCTGCACAATACGGGGGAAGATTGTCCTCTGTTTTGGATATTTCCATGAAAGATGGAAACATGAAAAAGTTTCAGGCAGAAGGGGGCATTGGTAGCATTGCATCACGACTTTCCATACAGGGACCCATCAAAAAGGACAAGTCTTCTTTCATGATCTCTGGCAGGCGAACCTATATCGATGCACTGGTAAAACCCTTTATCAAAAAAGGGAGCCAATTTTACGGATCTGGTTATTATTTCTATGACCTGAATACCAAATTCAATTATCGTTTCTCCAACAAAGACCGCCTTTACATCAGTGGTTATTTTGGCAGAGACGTATTTGACTTTAAAAACAACCAGCGACAGTTCAATGTGAGCATCCCCTGGGGAAATGCAACCATGACGGCACGTTGGAACCATGTTTTTGATCAAAAGCTTTTCATGAATACAACGCTGTTGTACAATGATTATGATTTTGCATTGGGCGCACTCCAAAACAACTTCAATTTTACCTTGAGCAGTGGTATAAGGGACCTCAGCCTGAAAACAGATTTCGATCATTACTTGACGCCGGAGCACAAATTGAAATATGGTGCCACGTTCATCAACCATCGATTTTCACCCTCGGTGGTTTCTGGACGACAAGACAGTGTGGTGTTCCAGCCCAATAATGCTCAGTTGAAGTATGCCAGAGAAGTGGGCTTGTATGCACAAGACGACTGGGATATCAATGATAAACTGAAACTGAATTACGGTTTGCGCTGGAGCGGTTTCCAGCAGGTTGGACCCTATGATCGATACATTACAGATAACAATGGTAACAGACTGGATAGTGTTCAATATGCCAGGGGACAGCAATTGAAGTTCTATCACGGACTCGAGCCCAGGGCGACCATCCGATACAGCGTAGATGATGTTTCATCTTTCAAAGCATCCATTACCAGAAACCGTCAATACATTCATTTGGTCAGCAATGCCGGTACAACATTGCCCACAGATGTTTGGGTGCCCAGTACCTTCAGGGTCAAGCCCCAGCTTTCATGGCAGTATGCAGCTGGATATTTTAGAAATTTCAGAGACAATGCCTGGGAGACTTCAGTTGAATTATACTACAAGTCGATGGACAATCAAATCGAATACAAAGAAGGGTATACGCCGTCAATCAAAGATCCTGAAGAGGAATTCGTTTTTGGAAAAGGATGGAGTTACGGTGCCGAGTTTTTCATCAACAAAACGAAAGGCAGGTTTACCGGGTGGGTGGGGTATACCCTGGCATGGTCCTGGCGAAAATTTCCTGATTTGAACAAGGGGAATCCCTATCCGGCAAAGTATGATCGCAGGCATGATCTTTCGGTGGTGGGCATGTATGAATTAAATCCCCAATGGAAGTTTTCAGCTGTTTTTGTGTATGCAACAGGAAATGCAACATCATTGCCTGAAAAATTCTACCTGGTGGAAGGGGTACTTACACAACAGTTTTCTTCGATCAATCAATACCGTTTGGCACCTTACCACCGCTTGGACCTTTCAGCTACCTATCAACCTGAACCCAAGAAGGCAAGGAAGATCAAAAACAGTTGGTCATTTAGTTTGTACAATGCTTACAGCAGAAAAAATCCCTATTTTCTTTATTTTGACCAGACAGGCAGCGCATTTGCAGGAACCTTGAAGGTACAGGCAAAACAAGTATCCCTGTTTCCAGTGATCCCATCCGTAACCTACAATTTTAAGTTTTAAAGGCTAGTTTTCTTTCAGTTTGAACCGGATGGCCCTGCTGATATGTTGCGTGGAGCTTATCTTGAATTCCTCCTTGATGCCATTGATGGTAACGATCATGATAGCGGTATTCGGTGGAAGCGTACCCTCGCTCTTGGCATACATGATCAGGTCGTATACTTTTTCTTTTCCATCCACCGTAAGGTCAATGGTAATCGGTTTTTCGGTAAGCAGTTTTTCCGGGATCAAGAGTTTGTCATTCAAGAAGATCATCACGGTATCACCATCGATCTGACCATAATCATAGATTTCTATTTTCACATTTGTGGGCGCAACATCAAATGTTTTGATGATCTCATAGTTTCTCTTGGTGATCTTGTCCTTTAAGGGCTGTGCATCTTTCTTGGCTAAATTTTGACCCTCTCCAGCTGTTGCTGCATTCTTGCTGGCTTGGTTTTCCTTCAGGTTGTTTTTGGGGTCGCTGCTGTTGTCGGATTGTTTGGTGGTTTTTTCGGGGGGCGCATTTCTGGGTATAACTTTTCTTTCCAATGAGGTCAATCCACTGCCACAAGTACTTCCCTTTTCGTAAGGTTTCCATTTTCCAATCAGCAATTCTTTGTCTTTTTGTTTGAAATATGTCAGCTGGTGTGATTGCAAACAATTTTGGAAATCGGGTGGGGTATTGGTTTTCAGTGTTTCCACCTCATTGACGGTCAGTGATTTGCTTCCCGGTTCATATTGTCCCTTTAGTTTGCAAATGACATAATATCTTTTGCCAGAAATACTGAAATAGGTATACGAGTGACCAGTGATCTGTTGGCCATTCACTTCGATTTCCAAGACATAATTGGTTTTGATCCCTCTCGGATCTGTGGCATCACCAAAATCCCCGATCCATTGTCCACTTAGCTTCTGGCCCTTGACCTCCAAGCCCAGCAAAACAATTGAACCCAATATGAAAAGCCAACAGTAGCGTAGAATTGTACTCAAATTCATCTTTATTTTAAGGACTATTGCAAATTATTGTGAATTGAATGGGGGCTTACCCAATACTTCGTTAAATTTGTACCTGTCCACGATTTGAACACGAGTAACATGATAAATATACAATTTCCGGATGGTGCGGTTAGACAATATGAAGCAGGTGTTTCACCAATGGCTATTGCCAAGTCGATCTCTGAGGGGTTGGCCAGGAAAGTAATCGCTGCCAGCATCAATGGGGTTGTCTCCGATGCTTCCACACCCCTGCATTCAGATGCAAGTTTGAAGCTGCTTACCTGGGATGATTCCGACGGAAAATCTACTTTCTGGCACTCATCTGCCCATTTATTGGCCGAAGCTGTAGAAGCAAGTTTTCCCGGAGTGAAATTTTGGGTAGGACCGGCAGTAGATCGTGGATTCTACTATGACATGGATCTGGGTGATAGAAGCATTACTGAAGAGGAACTGATCAGTCTGGAAAAAAAGATGGGGGAACTTTCCAAAAAGAACAATGAGTTCATCCGCAAAGAAATATCCAAATCAGACGCCATTGCCTATTTCACAGAAAAGGGCGATGAATACAAATTGGACCTGCTCCAAGGATTGACAGATGGAGCCATCACGTTCTACACCCAAGGAGCGTTCACAGACCTTTGTCGTGGGCCTCATATACCCCACACCGGTTTGATCAAAGCCATCAAACTTACCTCTGTAGCAGGTGCTTATTGGAAAGGAGATGAGAAGAACAAACAGCTGACCAGAATTTACGGGGTAAGTTTTCCGAGTCAGAAAGAATTGGATGAACATCTTCAAATGTTGGAGGAGGCCAAGAAAAGGGACCACCGGAAATTGGGCAAGGAACTGGGTATCTTCACTTTTGATGATGACGTAGGCCCAGGACTTCCTCTCTGGATGCCCAATGGAACGGTTATCATTGAAGAACTGGAAAAGCTGGCCAAGGAAACTGAACTGGCTGCCGGATACAAGCGTGTAGTAACACCTCATATTGCCAAGGAAAGCATGTACCTCACCAGTGGTCACTTACCTTATTACCAGGATAGCATGTACCCGCCCATGGAATTGGAAGGTGTTAAATACTACCTGAAAGCCATGAACTGCCCTCATCACCACAAGATCTTTGCGGCTGAGAACAGGAGTTACAAAGAGCTGCCCCTGAGACTTGCAGAATACGGCACTTGTTACCGCTATGAGCAGAGTGGTGAATTATTTGGACTCATGCGCGTAAGGTGTTTGCACATGAATGATGCGCATATCTATTGTTCCAAGGAAGACTTTGCCAATGAGTTCAGGGCGGTGAATGATATGTACATCAAGTATTTCAACATCTTCGGGATCGACAAATATGTCATGCGGCTAAGTTTGCATGATCCTGCAAAACTGGGGCAGAAATACATCAATGAGCCCGAGTTGTGGATGGAAACAGAGGAGATGGTCCGGCAAGTTTTGATTGAATCTAATATTCCTTTTGTCGAAGTGCCCGATGAAGGAGCCTTCTATGGTCCAAAAATCGATGTGCAGATTTGGTCTGCCATTGGAAGGGAATTTACTTTGGCAACCAATCAGGTAGATTTCGCTCAGGGCAGAAGATTCAATCTTTCCTATACCAACCGCGATAATCAATCCGAAACACCTCTGATCATTCATCGAGCACCCTTGGGAACCCATGAACGTTTCATTGGATTCCTCTTGGAACACTATGCTGGTAAATTCCCCTTATGGCTTGCTCCTGTACAGGTAAAACTCCTGCCCATCAGCGATAAATTCAATGATTACGCAAGACAGGTGAACCAACAGTTGCTCAGCATGGGTATCCGTTCGGAGGTTGATGAAAGAGGAGAGAAGATTGGCAAGAAGATCAGGGATACTGAATTGATGCGCGTACCTTATATGCTCATCATAGGTGAAAAAGAGCAGAATGAAGACGCCGTCTCGGTTAGAAGACAGGGCAAAGGAGACATGGGACAATGCTCAGTATCAGAATTATTGACTAATTTAACAGCTGAAATAAACCAACGGCAATCCAATTAAAAAAACAAATAACACAAAACGGATCCAACCTGCTGCCGTCAGGCTCTTCCGGAATACACTATGTCATTACCTAACAGACCATTTAACCGTCCAAGTGGACCAGGAGGCTTCAGGGGCAAGTTCATGCCAAGAAAGGAAGCTGAACACCGTATCAACAATTTCATCAGGGTTCCACAGGTAAGGCTTGTGGGTGACAATGTCACCATGGGTGTTTATCCTACCCAGGAAGCACTCAGGATGGCGCAGGCACAAGAGCTTGATCTTGTTGAGATTTCTCCCCAAGCTGATCCACCCGTCTGTAAGATCATCGACTATAATAAATTCCTTTACGACAAGAAGCGTAAAGAAAAGGAAATGAAGGCCAAAAGCAAGTCGGCAGAACTCAAGGAGATTCGTTTCACTCCGGGTACTGATGACCATGATTTTGATTTCAAAGCCAGACATGCTGAAAACTTTTTGAAAGAGGGGAACAAAGTAAAAGCCTACGTCCAATTCAAGGGACGTGCCATCATGTTCAAAGAAAGGGGTGAACTTGTTCTGTTGAAATTTGCTGAGCGTTTGGCAGAGATCGGGCAAGTGGAAGGTTTACCCAAACTGGAAGGCAAAAGAATGTTGATGGTAATCGCTCCCAAAACCCAGAAAAAGAAAAAAGAGGGACCCGCTCCAGAATAAAATTAGATATTTCGGCTTCTGGCATTGTTCCATTTACCGCTGAGCAAATAACCCAGTGATAAGATCAGTATACAGCTCCAATAGAGAAGCTCTGATCCCCATCCCCATGCAATGGATAGGTCCATTGTTTCCATGGTGGTGTATATGTATAGGCAATACAGCAGAATTGTCACTGCCTCAATCAGGAGGTTAATCTTTGTGTTGCCGGTTCCGGTTACTGCGTTCAGGCATATTGTTGAAATAGACATCAGCAATATCGCAAATGATACGATACGGAGCACAGGAATTGCTGCTGCCAGATAGACTGGGTCATCCAAAAATACCCCAAGCATCGCTTCGGGAAAAAGTTGTAATGGGATAAAAATCAATATTGTAGAGCCAGAGCTTAATAAGACGATTCTCTTTACCAAGATCATTACCCGCTTGTTCATTCCTTGACCAATGATATTGGAAACCATGGTATTGGAGGTTGCTGCGAAAGCCCAAATAAATATGCCAAAAAATCCAAAGAGCAGCCTCATGAGCTGACTGATGTCCAATGCCATTCTGCCGTCATGGGATACCAGGATAAAAAAGAATTCCCAGCTGATGATGCTGATACCATATTGCATGATCAACGGGGAGGACTGAACCAATATCGTTTTGCATACCGGCCAGTCAAAACGAAAACTTTTGAATATTCCGAAACGTTCACCCATTCCCTTTGCATTGATGATGGCAAAGACGACCAACATGCCCAAAAACTCAGCAAAGACACTGGCATAGGCGGCTCCATTGAATCCTAGTTTCGGCAAGCCTAGTTTACCAAAAATAAGTCCATAGTCCAAGACAATATTGGAAATGGTTTCAGCCAAAGTGCCCCATATCAATAGCTTGCTTTGGTTGGTGCCTACCAGCAATGCGTTTCTCATTTGATACAAATAGAGAAAGGGTAGGCCCCAGATCCTGATATACAAAAACCCCATGCTTTGCTGGTAAAGTGCAGGATCCGTATGTGTTTTAAAGATGTTGGGTGCGATTAGATAGGTAGTGGTAATGCCAACGGCGGCAATGCCCAGGATGATGTAAACACTTTGCATGAACAGGGCGCCAATTTCTCCCTCCCTATCTTGTCCCCCTCTTCTGGAGATCAAACCTTGTAATCCATTGTTCAAGCCGAAGCCAATCGCAGAAAAAATAAGGTAATACACACCTGTTATACCCGCTGCCCCTATGTATCCGGGACCCAGTTTCGAGAGAAAAAAGCTATTGACGAGAAAGTTGAACTGCGGAACCAAAATCGCAAAACTGATGGGCAGCGACATTTGGAGTATTTGGCGATAGCTGATAGTCAATTTGAGGTCGTGGGACATCCTGCAAAGCTAATCAGATTCCATTCTTTTCCATGTCAAAAGCATTAAATTTGCTTTATGGTAACCTCTTCCCTCAAGCCAACCTTTGCCTATGTTCCAACAGAAGGGGAAATTTCTATGGATGAGGGCCTGAAACTCTGTTTGGAATTGGGAGAGGAACATCTGTCTTATCTGGTCACCAATACTTCAGGGACGAAAATTATGCATTTTGAATACTATTCCCTTCCAAAAGAGGAAAAGTTGGAAAGATTGAGCATGCTGCTAAAGCAGTCCCCTGAACTCACGCATCCCTTTGAAGATGTTATTCTCGTGAACAATACCAACCGGACTGTTTTGGTGCCTGAAAAATTTCACAAAGATCATTTGAATGATTCCCTTCTTCAAATGATTCATGGTGATTTAGCTGCCATGGTGGTTCACAAGGACAGTGTTCATGAGTGGGAAATCAATATTGTGCACGGATTGGAGGCTGCGTTGGATACATTATTGAAGGAAAGGTTTCCTCAGGCAAGATCGGTTCATTTCGCAACAACTGTGCTCCGGGCTGCCTTCAGAAACAGACATTGGGAAGAAAAGCAACATGTGAAATTATTCTTTTTTTCATCCTCGTTTTTTATCATGCTTCTCCATGGTGATCGGTTGCAAATTGCACAACATTTTCAATTTGAGACCACGGAAGACATCATCTATCATGTTTTGAATGTTGCTGATAAATTTCAAGTGGATGTCAACACTGCTCTCTTTGAAACAAGTGGCTTGTTGGATGAATCATCCCCCATTTGGCATGAGCTAAAAAGACATTTTTTAGAGATCAGTTTTCTGTCGCCTGATGTAGCTTTTGACGAAAACATGGAAATCCCCTCTCATTATTTCACCCCTTTCTTTTTGATTCCGGCATGCGTATAATCAGTGGAGAATTAGGCGGTCGCAGGTTCAATCCCCCTAATAACATGCCCTATACCCGTCCGACGACAGACATTGCCAAGGAAGGTTTGTTCAATGTAATTGAAAACAACCTGGATCTTTCCACAGCGAGATCTTTGGATCTTTTTGGAGGAACCGGGAGCATCAGTTATGAGTTGTATTCTCGGGGTGTAAGGGATCTTACCATCGTTGAAAAAGATGCTGAAATGTTCACCTTCATCAAAAAGACAGCAGAGCAATTTAGGATCGATTGCATCCAATTCATCAGGTCTGATGTATTCAAATTTTTGAAGGATTGTACAGAGAAATACAATTTTATATTTGCTGGCCCTCCATATGCGCTCGGTAATATTGAAGACTTGCCCAAATGGGTATTTCAAAAAGAATTGCTCCAACCAGAAGGTTGGTTTGTCTTGGAGCATACCCCCCGAAATGATTTCAGGGATCATTCTTTCTTTTATGCTGAAAGAAAATACGGCACAACCATTTTTACCATTTTTATCAATAGGGTAAATACTGCTGAAAACAATGACAAAAGCTGAAGCAAGAAAACTCCTGTTGGAAAAACGCAAAGCACTTACCCATAAACAGGTAAACATATTCCAGGACCTTCTTTTGATCCGTTTTCAAGAACTGGAATTGCCTTATTTCAGCATGCTGCACACCTATCTTCCTATCTATGACCGAAATGAACCTGACCCCATCCCTTTGGTTGACTGGCTGCGGTTTAAGGATCCGGGTATGCAGGTGGCCTATCCAAAAATTAACCTGTCTGATTTTTCCATGCGTCATTATATTGAAAAGGAGGATACTGTTTTTGTCCTGAACCCGTTTGGTATTCCTGAGCCGGAACAGGCTCTGGAAATAGTCACAGCGGAAATCGATGCCGTATTGATCCCCTTGGTAGCCTTTGATCAAGAGGGAAACCGCGTTGGCTATGGAAAAGGCTTCTATGACAGATTTCTGGCTGCCTGCAGACCGGAAGCATTGAAAATTGGTATTTCATTCTTTCCGCCTGTAGATAAGATTGAGGACATCCATTTCTTCGATAAAAAACTGGACCTTTGCATTACACCAGACCTTGTCTATGCATTTTAAGAATATCTACCTCAGGTCCTTCCGTTTGTTTTTATTTCCCATAGCCTTGCTATACGGATGGGTGGTAGTGCTGAGAAACTGGTTATTTGACAAGAGGATTGTCAAGTCAGTCACTTTCAATTTGCCTATCATTTCAGTTGGAAACCTCAGTGTAGGAGGAACCGGTAAATCTCCTCTGGTGGATTACCTGGTCACATTGTTGAAAAAAAAGTATCCTGTTGCTACCCTCAGCAGAGGATATAAGCGAAGAACATCAGGATATGTATTGGCTCAGGAAAATACAGATGCCATTGAAATAGGAGACGAGCCAATGCAATTTCATTTGCGGCACAGTGATGTTGCGGTAGCAGTTGGTGAAAAGAGAATTGAAGCCATCCCTCAATTGTTGTTCGATAGGCCGGAAACCAGGTTGATCATCCTGGATGATGCTTTTCAGCACAGAGAGATCAATGCTGGAATGAATATTTTGCTTACTGAATATGCCAATTTATATACAAGGGATTTTTACCTGCCCACTGGAGACCTGAGGGATCAAATAGCCAGTGCCAAAAGAGCGCAGATCATCCTTGTAACGAAATGTCCCCATGATCTAACAGAAGATCAACGATTTGCTGTTTTGAAGGAGATTGATCCCAAACCAGGACAGTTCGTCTTTTTTACTTGTATCGAATACAAGACTCCCTACCATATTGAGACTGGTGAAACAAAAAATCTTTCCCTCGCTGAAGAAGTGCTTTTGGTTTGTGGCATTGCCAATCCTGAACCACTTACCACCTATATCCATGAACATAGCAAGACCTATGAAGCCATATTTTACAGCGACCACCATATTTTTAGCATTGATGATATCAGGGAGATCAGGAGACGATACAATTCCATCGAGCATAATGAAAAAATCATCCTTACAACAGAAAAAGATGCTGTTAGGCTGATAAAATACAAAGATCATTTTAGTGATCTTCCCTTTTATGTAATTCCTATTACCGTTCATTTCCTTTTTGATCAACAAAAGGAATTTGATGGTTTGGTAAAATCATACCCCCGTGATTTTTATGCCAGGCAAGCGGAGGAAATAAGAAAAGAAAATGAACTCGAAGAGCCAGTAAGCTGAAAAAACAAGCATGGGACGAAAGAACAATCGAAAGAAGAGAAAGGAGTATAGGAGAGAATTGCCTCTATACAAAGGTGTTTTTGAAATAACAAGGTCAGGAATGGGCTTTGTGGTGGTACAAGGCCTAGAGAAGGATATCATCATCAGACCCAATGATTTCAACAGGGCTTTTCATGGAGATTTTGTCCGGGTAGAAGTTACCAAGGGTGATTTGAGAATTGGCCGTTTGCAGGGAAGGATTATACAAGTGATAGAAAGAAAGCAGAAGGAATTTGTTGGACAGATTGAAGTGAACCGTGATTTTGCCTTTTTCCTTCCCGCAACCGACAAACCTTTGCCTGATTTCTTTGTTTCGCTGCAAGATTTGAACGGAGCAAAAGATGGTCAAAAGGTAATTGCCCGCATTGTAAGTTGGGAAGAAGGGGATAAAAGGCCAAAGGGTGAAATTTTGGAAGTTATCACGGCTGATAAAGAGGGAGATCTCGCCATGAAAGAGATCTTGATCCAGCAGGGGTTTTCATTGCAGTTTTCGGAGGAAGTAGTGGAGGAAACCCTGCGCATACCCGAATTGATTCAACAGGAAGAATTGATGAGAAGGAGAGACATGCGAGAAACCCTCACCTTTACCATTGACCCGGAGGATGCAAAAGATTTCGACGATGCCATCAGTTTTGCAAAGATTGGGAAGGGATTATGGGAGGTGGGTGTGCACATTGCGGATGTCAGCTACTACATACAACAGGATTCTGCATTGGATATTGAAGCCTATCAGAGAGCAACATCGGTGTATCTGCCAGACAGGGTAGTGCCCATGCTGCCGGAGAGAATATCCAATGAACTTTGTTCCCTTCGTCCCCATGAGGACAAACTCACCTATGCCTGTGTTTTTCAAATCTCAGAAAATGGCGAAATAAAAGATCGATGGATCGGAAGGACGGTGATTCATTCCAATCATCGCTTCACCTATGAAGACGTTCAATCTATTATTGAAACAGGTACCGGTTTGTACGATAAGGAGATATTGTCTCTTCACCAGCTTGCCAAAAACTTCCGTGAAAAAAGGATGAAGGCAGGTGCGATCAACTTTTCATCACAGGAAGTTCGGTTCAAACTGGATGAAAAAGGCGCACCCATTGGGATTGTGATCAAAGAAAGCAAGGAGTCTCATCAGCTCATAGAAGAGTTCATGCTTTTAGCCAATCGCACAGTTGCAGAAAAAGTTTCCAAGGTGATGGTGGGTGGCAAACCAATCCCTTTTCCCTATAGAATACATGACCAACCGGATGAAGAGAAACTAATCCCCTTTGTTGAATTTGCCCGTAAATATGGTTATCATTTCGAAACCAAAACACCAGAGGCCATTGCCCGATCTTTCAATGAAATGTTGGTCAAAGTCAAAGGATTTCCTGAACAAAGAGTGCTCGAGCAAATGGGCATCCGTACCATGGCCAAGGCTGTGTATACAACCAAAAACATTGGCCACTATGGACTGGGATTTGAACATTATTGCCATTTCACCTCACCGATCAGAAGATACCCCGATGTGATGGTGCACAGAGTACTTACAGCGGTTTTGAAAGGTGATCCCAAGCCAGATAAAAAATTGGAACAACAATGCATTCATTCCAGTGAAAGAGAGAGGGCAGCCATGGAGTCGGAAAGGGCAGCCAATAAATACAAGCAGGTTGAGTACATGAAGCAATTTCTGGGGGAAGAATTTCAGGCAGTTGTATCAGGGGTTGCCAGTTTTGGGTTTTGGGCGGAAACGATCGATCACAAGTGTGAAGGATTGGTGAGTTGCACATCCCTGCTGGATTACGATGATTTTGTCTATCATGAAGATGATTATTCATTGGTTGGCAGAAGAAGCCATCGTGCTTTCAGGATTGGGGATTCCGTCAAAATAAAGGTTATTGCTGCCAATCTCACAAAACGACAGCTTGATTATGAATGGATCTTGGAGGTTCAGGATGCAGAATTGACAACAAAACGCAAGAAAAAATAAACCCTCATTGTATCATTTGTTATCTTCGGCTTGATTACCAATAAAGCATGACGGGACTAGAAAAATTACAGAAGGATTTTGAATCCTATTTCCAGCACAGGCATTTTCCAACAACACCTGCCAGTTTATACAATCCATTGGAGGAATTTTTATCCAATTCCGGGAAGAGGATACGTCCAGTGCTCTGTTTATTGGGCAATTCACTATATGGAGAGATAGATGAGCATGCATTTCATCTTGCTGCAGCCATAGAGCTATTTCACAATTTTACCCTGGTTCATGATGATATCATGGACAAAGCTCCACTCAGAAGGGGTAAGCCAACGGTTCATGCCCTACATGGTGAACCTACGGCCTTATTAGGAGGTGATGTTATGATGGTCGTAGCCTACGATTATATCATGCGTGTTCCTTCTCAACACTTGAAAAAGGTACTATACCTCTTTAACAAAACTGCCAAAGAAGTTTGTGAAGGGCAACAGCTTGACATGGATTTCGAGAAAATGCAAAATGTCAGTTTGGATGAATACATGCACATGATCACCCTTAAAACTTCGGTATTGTTGGCTTGCAGCCTTCAATTGGGTGCCATTCTTGCCAATGCCAGTGAAGATGATCAACATCATTTGTATGAGTTTGGAAAAAACCTGGGTATAGCTTTCCAGATTCAGGATGATTACCTCGATGCTTTTGGAGATCCATCAAAATTTGGGAAACAGGTTGGGGGAGACATTCAGAGCAATAAAAAAACATTCCTGATGATACATGCGCTGGAAACAGCCGGTCTTGATCAGAAAAAAGAATTGTTGAAGCTGATTGCAGACAATCCTGGTGACAAAGTTGAACGTGTATTGAATATTTTCAAGAGTTGCAAAATAGATACCTGGTCCAATCAACTCAAAGAAGATTATCTTGATAGATCTCTCCAGCATTTGGAGCAGATCAATATCCCTTCACAACAAAAAACATCCTTGATTGAATTGGCTCATTACCTGATCAATCGTGACAAATAAATTTTAATACGTGGCCAATATTTTCAGAAAGAAAACCCTGCAGGATATTTCGAATGAGATTTCATTGCATGATTCAGCTCAGGAGGGTGCCGGCTTGAAAAAAGTATTGAATGTTAAGGATCTAACCCTGATGGGAGTAGCTGCAGTAATCGGCGGTGGCATATTTACAACCATTGGTTCTGCTGCATACAATGGAGGTCCTGGTGTAATTTTTTTATTTGTCATTACAGCCATAACCTGTGGTTTTTGCGCCCTCTGTTATGCTGAGTATGCTGCAAGGATTCCCACTGCAGGAAGTGCCTATACCTACTCATATGTCAGTTTTGGTGAAGTGGTAGCCTGGATCATTGGCTGGGCCCTGATCCTGGAATATGCCATCGGTAATATTGTAGTGGCTATATCTTGGAGTGCCTATTTCAACAATATTCTGTCGGCAATGGGCCTGCATTTGCCGAATTGGCTGACAGTTGGCTTTCAGACAGCATTGATGAAATACAACGAAGCCCTGCAATCAGGCTTGCCGGTAAACGAGCTGGTATATACACAGGCCCCCAGGATCTTGGGTATACCTATTATCATTAATTTACCGGCCTTTGTTATTGTAGTCTTGGTTTCAATACTCGCCTACATTGGTATCAAGGAAAGCAAGAAAACGGCCAATGTAATGGTAATGGTAAAAATTGCAGTTCTTTTGTTGGTAGCAGGTGTCGGTATTTGGTATATTTTCTCGAATGATACTGCATCCAATTGGTCACCTTTCCTTCCCAATGGCATGTCTGGTGTATTGAAAGGAGTCTCAGCAGTATTTTTTGCCTACATTGGCTTTGATGCAGTTTCAACAACTGCCGAGGAATGTGCGAACCCACAGCGCGATATGCCCAAAGGAATGATTTATTCATTGGTCATTTGCACGGTTATCTATATTGTTACTGCCTTGGTTATAACGGGCATGGTCAATTATGCTGAATTTGAAAATGTTGCGGATCCACTGGCTTTTGTTTTTGAGAAAATCAACATGCAGAAATTTGGCTTTTTCATCTCTCTCAGTGCTGTTCTCGCCGCTACCAGTGTATTATTGGTATTTCAGATTGGCCAGCCCAGGATATGGATGGCCATGAGTCGCGATGGCCTGCTTCCATCAAGGTTCTCCAAAGTTAGCCCCACTTTTAAAACTCCCGGATTTTCAACTTTTCTGGCAGGTGCCTTGGTGGCAGGACTGGTATTGGTCATCGATGACAAGTTGATGACAGATCTCACCAGCATTGGCACATTGTTTGCATTTGTATTGGTCAGTGGAGGCGTATTGTTGTTGCCAAAGTTGGAGAAACAAAAAGGCAGGTTTTCCATTCCATACATCAATGCACAGTTTATTTTTCTGTGCATCTATTCGGTGACAATCTTTTTCTTCCGAAATAGAATTTCCAATGCCATTTCTAATTTTGGCAATGATGGATACCAGGAGATCCTATTTCTAATTTTCATCCTACTAACGAGTATATTGGCGGTTCAGACTTTTCGTAAAAAATATTCTTTGATTCCAGTATTGGGCGTTGCATCCTGTTTGTACCTCATGGTGGAAATCCCGGCCAAAAGCTGGGTAGTTTTCTTTGGTTGGATGACACTAGGATTGATTATCTATTTTTCTTACGGAAAGCAGCATAGCAGACTCAACAAATGAAATTTCAGGAAGGGGATAAGGTAGTTGTAAAAGCCACCGGTGAACGAGGGGAAGTGGTGGAGTGGATCAACAAAAAAATGTTGACCATTGATGTGGATGGGATTAGGTTTCCCGTTTATGCAGACCAGATTGATTTTCCATATTTTGATGCCTTCATCACGCCTGCTGCTGCAACAAAAAAGAAAAACTTGACCTTGTCCGCACTCAAACCCGAGAAAACGGTAAAGAAAATCATTGAACGGGATGGAGTATGGCTATCGTTTTTCCCGGTATTGGACAAAGATGTTTTTGATGATGACATCATCTCTCATTATAAGATTCACCTCTTAAATCATACAGATGATGATCTGTTGGTTGAATTGTCTTTTTATTATGGGATAACGAAGCAAATGGACCTTAAGCATAGCATTCGTGCTTTGGAGGATCTTTATCTTTTTGACTTGCCTTTTGATAACCTCAACGATCAGCCCAAAATTGATTTCAATTTTAGTCTGTTGACAGCGGATAAAAAAAGAGTTCCTCAGTTTGAAGTAATCTTCAAGCCGAAACCGAAACAAATATTCAAATGGTCTGAAGAAGTATTGCTGAATCAAAAAGCTTCCTTCCCCATCAATCTTTTTGAAACCTATCCAATCAAAGCGTTTGAAGCTCCCGTTGATGATATGGATAAATTAAGAGCAGCGGGTTTTAAAATATATCCTGCCGATAAGATCAAAAGAAATCTACCAGCGCCAAGAACTTTGATTGATCTTCATGCCGAAAAGCTCATCGATCATCCTGATCGGTTAGATGCTTCACAAATCTTTGATCTTCAAACAAAAGCATTTGATAAATTTTTAGAAGAAGCCTGTGCGCATGGATTGAAACAACTGATTGTCATCCATGGAGTAGGAACGGGTAAGCTGAAAGAAGAGATCCACGAAATCCTGCGTCACCGCAAGGATGTTAGTTCCTTTGTAAACAGACTGCATCCTCAATTTGGGTATGGTTCCACTGAAATTTTCCTGAACTGACTGATGTCAAAATGAGTAACTTTGTTTTCCGCAGTAAGCTATCGCGTTGGGAAACCAACGAGGAAAGTCCGGACAGCAAAGGGCAGCGCACCGGTGAACAGCCGGGTCCTGAGCAATCAGGAACAGAAAGTGCCACAGAAAATAACCGTCTGCCGCTGGTGGATAAGGGTGAAAACGTGAGGTAAGAGCTCACGACAGCAAAAAGTGATTTTTGTTGGGGGTAAACCTTGCGTGCTGAAATGCCACATAGGTCATGGCAACCCATGGTTGGAAGGCGGCCCGCCTTCTCTCGCTGAGGCCATGATGGGTAGGCAGCTTGATTCCCAAGGGCAACTTTGGGAGCAGATAAATGATAGCCTGGAACAGAATCCGGCTTATGACCTGCGGAAATTAAAAAGGCCCTTCGTGAGAAGAGCCTTTTTTTATGGTTATTTGACTGATCAGATCAAATCGAGTGCTTTTGTAAAAGTAGTAACCACCGGAACGACCATCAGCGAAACAAGTGACGGAACATAGAAGTATACCCCTACGGAAGCCGCCAAGGATAGAAAGAAAAGGATCCAATAAGTATTTTTTTGGCTTTTGGTCATAAAATTGAATTTATTGGCAAATATACGATCCCTTTTAACCTGCACAAAATCAGATCTTTCGATTAATTTAATGTGTAAACTTTACACTATTTTCAATAAAAATGATTACTTTGGTTCCTCTTGAATGATGCTGCCAATGAAGATTGAATTCTTTTTGCGTTTTTCTACTGTACCCGGACAAAAATTGTTGATCTCGGGAAATATTGCTGAATTGGGAGGTGCCCAAGGAATCCAACTGGCAATTGCTATGGAATACCACGACCACGATCATTGGAAGTACACGTTGGTCCTTTCCAAAGAGACATTTCAGGCACACAAAGAAATTGCATATACGTATCATTTTGTTGATCAGAGCGGTGCTGCAGTGGATGATTGGAGCAAGGGAAGGGTTTTATCCCTAAAAGATGATAAGCATGATTTAGCTGTTCTCGACACATGGATCGACATGGGGGATGTTGAAAATATTTATCATACAGCTCCCTTCTATCATATTTTCGACAAAGTACAATCTACCCATAAAAAAAACTACCCACAAAAAGGAAAGATCCAATTTTTGGTCGATTTCCCGCTGATGCCATCACATCATTTGCTCGCCATTACAGGCAATACTGATGCATTGGGTAATTGGAAACGGGATGGTCATTTGCTGATGAAGCAAAATGGAAGTCAGTGGTTCATTGAAGTCGATTCCACACTGATTACTGGTGAGCTTGAATACAAATACATTTTATTGGATGAAAAAGGGGAATTGGTAAAATATGAGCACGGAGAAAACAGACATTTAAAATTCCCTTTTTTGGAAACACCGGAAATGATCCTGGTTTCAGATGGTCGAACGAGGTTTGACTTTCATTTCAGGGGAACAGGAGTGGCAATACCGGTATTCAGTTTAAGGACTAAAAAGGGGCTTGGTGTAGGTGAATTTACCGATATCCATGCATTGGTAGATTGGGCAGAAACTTCCGGAATCAAAATGATCCAATTGTTGCCTGTCAATGATACTACATCGACCCATTCAAAATTGGATTCATATCCGTACGCAGCCATTTCGGCCTACGCACTTCATCCACTTTACGGATCAATAGAGGAAATTGCTGGTAAAAAACACCTATCAGTCATTAAAGAAATCCTTGCGTCAAAACCTGCATTAAATGCGCTTGAGGGAGTGGACTATGAAGCAGTCATGGAACTGAAATGGGAGGCGTACAGTCTTTTGTATGATGCAATGAGTGAAGATAGTTTTGATGAAAAAGAATATAGTGCATTCTTTGCCCAAAACAAACACTGGTTGGTGCCATATGCTGCTTATAGTTACTTGAGAGATAAGTTTGGTACACCCGATGCCGGAAAGTGGGGCAAGTATTCTCATTTCAATGAACAATTGATCAAGGAGCTCTGTGAGCCAGGCACAAAATATTTTGATGCCATTGCTTTGCATTTCTTCATACAATATCATTTGCATCGCCAGCTAAAGGCTGCCCATGGTTATGCCAATAAAAAGGGACTTATTTTAAAAGGTGATATCGCCATTGGCGTGCACCGACATGGTGCTGATACCTGGACACAACCTGAGTTGTATCATCTGGACAAACAAGCCGGTGCACCCCCTGATGATTTTGCCATAAAGGGACAAAACTGGGGTTTTCCCACGTACAATTGGGAAACCATGAAAGCAGATGGGTTTGGTTGGTGGAAAAGCAGATTTGAGCAGATGTCGCATTATTTTGATGCATTCAGGATTGATCATATTCTTGGATTTTTTAGAATCTGGTCAATTCCGGATCATGCAACCGATGGTATCATGGGAAGATTTGTTCCAGCCATTCCTGTTTACAGAGATGAGTTTGAAAGAAGAGGTATTTTCATAGATGAACAGAGATTTTGTCAGCCCTATATAAATGATCAGGTTTTATGGGAAATGGCGAATGGTGTTGAAGACCAAGCAAAACATTTTTTACATCATTTTGGGGATGGAACCTATCGATTCAAAGAAGCCTTTGATACACAAAAGAAAATAGAGGCCTATTTCTGTCAACTTGATCAAGATGACACTAACTGCCGTCTTAAAGATATCCTACTGAGTTTGCATTCCAATGTCATTCTTTGGAAAGATGATAGCAACGCACAGGCTTTTCATTTTAGGTTCAATATCACACATACACTTTCCTTCATGCATTTGGATCAAAAGGTTCAGCGTGATTTGTTGGAATTGTACAATGACTATTACTTTCATCGCCAGGAGCATATATGGAGGAAAGAGGCAATGGAAAAACTGCCATCACTCAAGTATTGCACAGACATGCTCATTTGTGGAGAGGACCTTGGTTTGGTGCCTGCTTGTGTTCCTGAGGTTATGTCAAAACTCGGTTTTCTGAGTATGGAAGTTCAACGCATGCCCAAAAAATCCAATGTTGCATTCTTTGACCCTGCAAGCGCACCCTATCTTTCTGTAGTCACGCCTTCGACACATGACATGAGTACGATTCGCGAATGGTGGTTGGAGGATCCAGCATATACGCAGCGATTTTACAATGAACAATTGTGGCAACCAGGATCGGCTCCTCAATATGCCACTTCACAGGTTGTCAATGCCATCATTCTGCAACACTTGGCATCACCGGCCATGTGGTCTGTTTTTCAATTGCAGGACTTGATGGCGATGAGCGAGGGATTGCGTGCCGACAAACCCTGCAGTGAGCGAATCAATGTCCCCGGAGATGCTAAACATTATTGGAGATACAGGATCCCCGTTTATCTAGAAGACCTTTTGGATCATGACAATTTCAATGAACAATTGAAGTATTTTATATCCTCAAACGGAAGATAATGTTTCAGGTTAACTTTTGGCAAAAGGCCTTGGCATTTGAATATCCTTTTACCATTTCCAAAGGAACCAAGACCCATCAGCCAACTTTTGTTGTAGAATTGATCTTTAGAGGGATCAAAGGATATGGCGAGGCCCCTGCGATATCCTATTACGATGTTTCAACAGAAAAAATGGCAGATGATCTTACGGCCAAAATAAAATTTGTTGAATCCTATAACCTTACTGACCCAAAGAGATTTTGGCATTTTCTGCATCATCTCTTTCCTGACAATCCCTTTTTGGTATGTGCATTGGATATGGCAGGTTGGGATATTTTTGGCAAATTAAATCGAAAGCCGCTTTTCACTCTTTGGGGATTGGATCCTTTAAAGGCGCCCCAAACCGATTATACCATTGGTATCGATGAAACGCATGCAATGCTAAAAAAGATCAAAGAACATCCTGCACCCATTTACAAGATAAAAGTGGGAAGTGATAGTGATCTTGATAAATTAAAATTGATAAAGGAACATTCTTCTTCGATCATTCGCATTGATGCCAATGCCGGTTGGACACTCGATCAAGCTTTAGGGTATTTGCCTGAATTAGAGAAGTTGAAGATTGAATTGATCGAACAGCCACTGGCCAAAGAGGATTGGGAAGGGCACCTTGCTTTAAAAAATGCAACTGCTATTCCGATCATCGCAGATGAATCTTGTATAGGGGAGAAGGATGTTGAAAAATGTTGCGAATTTTTTGATGGAATCAATATCAAACTTACGAAATGCAGTGGCATCACTCCTGCCCTAGAAATGATCAAGAAAGCAAGAAAACTGAACATGAAAATCATGTTGGGATGCATGAATGAAACCAGCATCGGAACAGCAGCGCTTGCTCATATGGCACCTTTGGTTGATTATTTGGATGCAGATGGTCCTTTGTTGCTAAAAGAGGATCTTGCTGACCGTTTGCATTATCCAAATTTTCAATTGATTCCGGGAACCAACCCAGGTCTATCCATCACGAACATAAGTCTGGGTTAGAGCCTGTAGCCCAAACCTGCTCCGATCATCCTGGGATTTCCCAAATGTGCAGCCCCAAAATCATAGGCATAGTCTATGTACTTGCTACCCGTAAGATTCCTCCCCCAAACAGATAAATCAAAATGGGAGGTTCTGTAAGAAATTCTCGTGTTCAGCAAACCATATGCTTTTTGTTCAATGTTATTGGCAAAATCAAAATATTGCTTGCCGAAATGATTGAATTCTATGCGGAAAGAAAGCTCGTTGTTTTTGATGGCTTTTTGGTATTGGGCTGCAATGAAATTGGTTGTAGCAGGCGTAAATACCTGTTTTTTCCCTTTTAAATCAATGGTAGCACCATTGCTTACGGACTGTAAAGATGAATAGGAGGCATCCGTATATCCTCCGGCATATTGCACCGTAAAACCTTTTATTGGCTTTGCCGTAAATTCAACTTCAAGACCCTTGGATTGCAATTTTCCGCCATTCTTGATAATCGTTACTGCATCAGGGAGTACCAGGAAAGGAGTTTGAATATCGTTAACCATGTTGTAAAACAGTGATATGCCATATCTCCAATTTTTGTTTTCATTTTCTCCTTTGATTCCTGCTTCCAGCAAGTTGGCATACTCTGGTTTGAATGGATTCAATGGCAATTGTGAAGGGTCAGAACTGATCCCAGTCAAGCCGCCACTCCTAAATCCTCGGCTATAGCTGATATAGCTGGTATGTCTGCTGTCTGGATTGTATTGTAAGCCGATCCTGGGGGATAGGGCTGCATAGGATGTTTTGCCGCTAGTATCCGGACTGATAACAAAGGCTGGTACAGGTGCTTTCTCGTATTCACTTCTTACGGTCAATTTTCTATTTTCATTGTCAATCCTAAGACCTCCGATGATGGTTAGTTTTTCAGTAATGAGGTACTTGAAATTTCCATATCCAGCCAACCCATTGTTTTTGCCGATATTGGTGGAAATAATAGCAAAATTTTTGTCAGGCACCCCAAACAAACCGGCATCCTTGCCAAAAACGGTTGCTTGTCTGGTAGGACTTTCTTGCAAGAAATGATAGACTCCAGCAATCCATTCCAGTTTAGTATCTCCCTTGGATTGCAGCCTGGCTTCATTGGTAATTACATTTACTGTATTGTAGTCATTTCCATAGTTGTTGAAAATTCCGACAATATCAGCTGGAGAAAAATCCGCATCCAGAGAATTCTCATAATATCGGTAGTTCTTTTGCCTGGAGCTTTGCAAGGTGAAATCAAGTTTTTCACCCCTGTGTTTGATGACCAATGAACTGTTGGCTGTTTTGTCTTTCATGGCAGCTACCAAATTCTGAGAAAGTTGATAAGGATTGGAAAATAATTCACCAGGATCGTTAACCAATGGGAATGCACCATTGTTGGTGGCAAAGTATTCTTTGATGTCAGCTTGTATGCTCCAATCGTTATCCAGCAAATACTTCAATTGAAAGCCTAACATGGTTTGGTTCTGCTTATCGTAGGCTGCTTTTGTGAAAGTATTGGTATAAAAACCATTTCTTCTGTCATGCAGTGCATTCAAGCCCAAAAAAAGTTTGTTTTTGATAAGGGGGTGTTGAATGCCAATGTTATAGCGTTGTTGTGAATGGCTGCCGGCTTGAACATCCAGGTGAAAGCTAGGCTTGTTAGTAGGTTTTTTGGTGGTTATATTGATGATGCCCCCCATGGCATTCCTGCCAAACAAGGTGCCTTGTGCCCCCCTGATAATTTCAATGCTTTCAATTTCGTTCAATTGTGGGATATATGTATCAAGTCCAAATTGAGCAATCCCGTCTATATAAGTAGCCACTGACTGTTCATAGGAAGTGGTTACAATACCCCTTAAACCCGTTACATTCCTGTTGTCTCCAGAGTGGGATAGGGTGAGATTGGGTGCGATCCCGGACAAATTGGATAATTCCCAAATGCGCATGTTCCTGATTTGCTTGGCATCCAGCACGGTGGAACTGCCCAGCGTTTTAAAAAACCTCGTTTCCCTTTTATCAGTATTCACCACTATGTCATCAAGTGTTGTAATTGACGATGAAAGATTACGAACAACCTCAGTATTGCCATTGATGATAAGTGTTTCAACACTGGAAGCATAACCCTCAGCCAAAATCAGGATAGTATAACTGCCGTGAGGGATATTTTTAAATGTGATCTTGTTGTCTATGGGTTGACCGCTGAAGCCATGGTTCAAAAAACGGATTTCAGCATTTTTTATGCTCACACCCTTGCTGTCTTTGATGATGAAATCAACGATTGAGTTGGATTGTGAAAATGCAAAAAAATGGAACAAAAGTGAGGCGCACAGGATCAATGCTCGCATATAAATAGATTTTAATGTAAAAGAGATTCTACAGATTTGCCGCAAATTTCGGAAAAGAATTCTGCAATTTGATGGGTAACTGCGTCTAAAAATTTTGACCCTTTTTCAGCATTTGCCAAGGCCGGATTTCCTGACCCGGTATCTTTGGTAATCAGTGTCCAGGGACGTTGTGTCCAGGCCCAGCCTTGTTTGAATCCTTTTGCACTGAATGTAAGGGTACTGCCATCCCCAGCCTGATCCAGGGGCATGATCAGTTCAGGATACAAATGAAGCATGACACTCGTTTCCATTTCATCTGCATGGTCGCCCGGTGCTTCAAAATATTCTTTCACTGGGGCAGACTGGTACCAGTTGACTACACAAACAAATAGGTTTGGAAACAGTCCGGCCAATTCCCTGATCATGGAAACGAAATTATTTGCACCATGACCATTTAAAATGACCAGTTTTGTAGCCCCATGCCTGATGATGGTATCGCAAACATCTTTCAATATAGACAGCTGAGTAGAAGGGTTCATGTTGATGCAAAAATCAATGTCCAATTGACCTGTATTCACACCAAAGGGTATAGTGGGCAAAACCAGTACTTTTTTGCCTGCCTGCCATGCCTTTTCTGCACTTTTTGCCGCTACATGGTCAACCTGGTAATTATCTGTACCATAAGGCATATGGTAGTTGTGTGCTTCTGTAGCTCCCCAGGGCAGCACCACTACATCAAATTGGTGTTCCTGAATTTCCTTCCAATTGGTTTCTGCCAGTATAAAGGGCCTTGGCTGACTTGACATGTTAATTAGATTTTCGTTTTGATGCAATGGTTTTCAACGAGTTGATGCTGACATTAAGCTCAAACCCGATCAGCAATACAAGAGAGTTTACGAATACAAGGAACATCAGTATCAAAATGCTCCCCAATGATCCGTATACTTTATTATAGGAAGCAATGTTGTTTACCCAATAGCTGAACAAAAAAGTAAAAGCAATGATCAAAAGGGTAGCCAATACAGCGCCCGGTGATTTGATTTTCCATTTTTTTTGTACATGTGGAGCATATCGGTAAATAAGGCCAATTGCCATATAGATCAACAGAAAAGTGACCAAAAGGTTGCCAAGATTGAAGAGGAAATCAATGAATCCATTGCTGATACCCAGCGATTTGGTAGCCCAGTTCAAGACAATTGTCTGGGTCAACATGATCATGATGGTTGCCAGTATCAGAAAGACAATGATCAGCGTTAACCGAATGGCACTAAGCCGGATTTCAATAAAATTTCTGTCCTCTGTTTCAATATGCAACATTGATTTTCTGAATGTTCGCATGATGGTTAGGGTAGCATTGGAGGAAAAATAGATAGCCAATAAAAGACCGAATGAAAGGGTACCGGTACCGGTCTTGAAAAAATCATCCAAAACTTTTTGGATCATGGAATAGGTCGTTTCATCCGGAACAATATTTCGCATCAACACAAGTATTTCCTGGTACAAATTTTTTGAACCGGGGATATACGAGAGCAGGGTAAAAATAAATATCATCAAAGGAGGAATGGCCATTAAAAAGTTAAAAGCGATGGAAGCTGCCCTTTCCTGCAAGCCGATCTGCTGTGTCTGTTGGAAAAAAAAATACAGAACATCATAAAGCGGTATTCCTT
>JACCDP010462539.1_pt1 | contig 53740 bp, 53 predicted proteins | sample 7445841 | NCBI WGS metagenome assembly JACCDP01 (sample SAMN15323441, study PRJNA562643) | freshwater metagenome | isolation source: river surface water | place: USA:Blue River Watershed | collected 2017-08-17 | reverse complement strand
TTCACAACGTAAGACAAATACTCGCGAGGATAATACATTTCGTTCGTTCTACTCTTGTTGATTATAACAAAAAATATGACTTTTGCTTTCGGAAACATACTACAACAACTACTGTCCCATTTGCAAAAATTTTTGTCTCACACTCTTTTTTTAAAATATATTCAATCAGTGAAACAAAAAATGGGAGGTGTTGTATCATCGAGTGAAAAAGGGGTTGACGGACTCCATACTATCACGTATGACAATGGACCTATTGACTCGGGATATATTCGATTCGAAACACCTGGTGCAACTATTTTGGACTTAAACGAGGATGAAAAGGCAAAAATCATGGAGTCAGATGATGTGGTGAAAAAGCTCCGATCAGGAACCTTCCATTTCTTGTCAGGTATGAATTTCGAGTTTGAGAAAGGATCAAAAAATAAAGTAAAAGCCGTTTATATCAAACGAACCAATTCGTCCTTTGAAACAGATGACGGTACGAAATCAATCCTGGGATTGTTACGCGTTTTATACATGTCGACAGACGAACTGAGCAAAATGGCCAAGGACTTCGATGAAAACAATGCACAAGTCTCATTTTACAAACCTGAATTCCGTTTGAAATTCGATATGCCCACAAATAAGGACGTTGTAGTTGATCCTGAGCGAAAGAAAATTTTGTCACTTTACTCTCCTCCGGAGATGCCTACGAGCAGTACGCCGCCGGCAGGAAGTGGTTCGGATAAAAAAGGAAATCAAATTTGGATCACAGCCATCGTTGTGATGTTTTTAATTCTGATGTTCGGATTCGCTTACCATTCGATCTTCAGCAACAGGTATAAAGCAAGGAACGATTAATTATATTTCGACAATTCGGATTTAAAAGACAACAACTCACCTTCGACGTGATTCAATAAACCGTTGAGCCCGTTGAAACGTGCGGGTAAAAATGTAAAACTGGGATCCCATCCGCCAGTTTTGATGTTATCCAAATCTATAGTGATTTGTCCGACAGGTTCTGCAAAAGTTAAATCTTTGGTGGACTCCGACGTTTCTTTCAAAATAACAAGTGAAGCAGAATCCTTATCGAACAGGCATGTCCCCGTGGAGAATGCTTTACACATTTCGGCTGTGTCCATGGTGAATACAATGAATCCACTTGGTAAATATTTGTATTTTTCGATTACTTCCCTAGGAACAGTTTTATAATCTAACCACGAACGAAGCGTTGTCGATAATTCATTCAACATTTTCATTTTTTCAATCTGAGGTTTCCACAATTCGAGCTTCTCCGTTGGCACAACAACCCAGAATAGAGACCGTACGTTGTCGGGCGAAAATAAAATTGGACCACTCTTCAGCATTGCGGGGTAGGCTTCATGTAATGAATTTACATGCGGGCATGTATAAAACTTTGAAACTGATTTCGAATCAGGCTTGCACCGTCTCTTCCATAAATAGCCAACAATCAATCCGATAATGAATGACAAAATAAGAATGTAGTTCATTTTGTTTTTTTTTAATTAAAGCGTGCCATAAAATTTTGTTGCGGTGTATTTTGTTTCTGCATTTGTTCCATTCTCAAACGTTGTTGCTCCTCTAACAAATCTTGTTCTGCTTTCACCTGTAAAACAACATCTTTCGACCTACCAAGTTCCTCTAGCACTTTAAAAGTACGATTCTCAAGGTTATCAAGGAAAGCATTCAACCCATTCGGTCCGTCGAGATACAGAGGGGCTTCGGATGTGAATTTATAATTATACTGTTTACCCACTGATTGGTAAGACGCGAATGCGTGATTCTGAGGTGCATTCGGATCCAAGAGGACCATGAACCTGTGCGGAACCAAAAAATCATCACCTACCGACGTACGGCTCTTCATGAATGACATGAACGCCTGCCCAGCAGCGATGAATCCTGTCTGCTGACTTTTGACGGAGTCGTCTGCAGTTGCGATGTTGACAACCTGTGAATTGATACTATTCAGGTATTTCATACGTTCGATTTGTGGTTTCCACGAATCAAGTAGAGAAGGATGGATTCGAATACGTGTGAACGAAAGTCCACCTTTTCCTCCTTGTGTAAGAATAGACGTCAATCCCCAAGTCATATCAGCTGATTCGTTACAAATAAGCATACCGAATTTTGAAGTCGAAGGTTCTTTACACTTGATGAAGAAATAGCTCAAAGCAAGTCCGACAAGGAACGCAAGAATTTGCTGAAGAAGTATATTTTTCATTTTCATATATTTTTTATAATTACACCATAGGTTTTTTTGTTTTTTATGAATTTCAAAAATTTACACAAATGAGTACTCACCACCCACGGACATACTCCCGTTGCGCAACAAAGCGAGTGCATCAGCAGTCACACCACTCCTGAACAGCCGACTCACGACGTTCGATGGCAGACCATTGATATAAATGGATTGAATACGGATTTCTCTGTCGATTTTCGTCACAGGATCGTAGGAATCGTTTGTGAAAATCAAACGAAGTTTCGACAAATCGACAGGCTTTGGTGTGTCAATCACAATACGAGTCCCCATGTCTGACAAAACATACGAACCGGTCGAAACAGTACCATCATCCAAAACGTTTCCTGCCAGTGCCGGGTAGGAAGTCCCATCAACACTAACTCTCAATCCCTCGACGCCCGTTTGACCAAACGCGTTGATCTCAACCCTACCCAGATTGGCAACGACAGGAGGGATTGGTGTGATGTGATAATAACCTCCCCAGATCAGAGACCCGTATAATAAATAATTCGTATCCTTTCCAAGTTGCATCAATCGCGAACGAATGTTCACACCATCACCGTTCAAAATAATGGATCGAACACGGACATTACGGTCCAATAATGTATCGGGGTCAACTGTCTTATTCCAGAAATGGATTTGAACTTTGGAGAAATCGACAACCTGTGGGAGTCGGATAAACAACCTTCCTTCTTTTGCTGTCAGTTTGTACGCACCATTTGACACCGTTCCGTCTTCGTTCAGAGTTCCGTAAGGAGCAGGGTATGTTACGTCACCGACAAGAACACGGATTTCTTCCGATCCACTGTCTCCCCGTGCCAAAATTTCAATCGAACCCGGATCGCCTGTGTAACCCACCGGGGCATCCAAGGGAGATTCAGACTTAAATGTGTATTCTCCACCGAAAAATAACAAACCGTTGCTGACATAATTGAAATCCGTGAATTTGTCTTTATAAAGGAACTTCCGCATATTCTCATTCACATTTTTGTTGATGTAAATAGATTGAACACGGATATTCGTATCACTCCCATCGGCGTCTTTTGTGGGTGACACATCGATCAGCTTCACTTTGGACAAATCGACAAGAGAATCCGTACCGATCGAAATGTTTGTCACACCCGTACCGATTTCGTATCCTTCTTTGTTCGGATAAGTAATACCGTCGATCACAACACACAACCGTTCCGCACCTGTGTAACCCTTCACATTCATTTCGAATTGTCCCACAAACACATGTTCTGGAGTCACAGGTGGAAGGACGACTTCTTCTTTCTTACTTTTCAACGAGATGATTGCAATAACAATGATGATACACAACAGTGCACCAATCACTTTTGAATTCATTTTTCTTTTCTTTTATCATTTAAGAAAATAAAAAATATGAAGAAGAGTGTCAATTATATATTAGCTTTGGTGATCGGTATCATCATCGGGTATCTAGTAAATCGTTCGATTTCTTGTGACAAAAAATCGAGTTTTACAGCACCGCCCACAGCTGCATTGCCTGTAAAAGGTTCGGAATTTAATAATTTGGAAAATGGCAGAGTGTTAATACGTCTGCCGGGGGATGTTCTCTTTCGTCAAGTCGATAGGTATGAAATTTCCGATATGGAAAAGTTAAAAAGCGAGGGTGTCATGTTAAGAGATGAACAGGGCAATTTGATTTCTTTACAAATTGCTCTCGAACGAATCAACAATTACGCGAAAATGGCACACGATGCTATTAAGAGTAAACCTCAATTTTCAGAAAGAGTTATCAATGGTGTGATAGTTGTTCAACCGAGTACCCCCAACGAAATCAAATATCAAACATGGACTTACAAAAGTAGTGGTATGAAATATGGCCCATTTAAGCAATTAACAACAAGGACAATCGGAAGTACAGTACAAATGCAATTGATGAGTATATACTATCTATACAATTCTGTGAAATAAGAAAATGTTTGATGCATTGAATAAAAACAAAAAAATGAAAAAGGATAGATTGATTCTCGCACTTGCGATTGGTATTATTCTCGGTTATTTGATTTTCAAATGCAAGAAAGACGAAAAGAAAGCCGAACCCGTGAAATCGACTTTCGGCGCCACAACAACACTCAAGGCTGTCAAAGGTATCGATTTTAATAAAACGGAGAACAATATTACGATTTCTCTCCCTGCTGAGACCGAGTTCCGTTCGGTGTTGCGGTATGAGATTGATCTGAACATGCTTCCTATCACAACCGTTGTTCGAAACCCGGAGAACAATCAAATGATCAGTATTGCAGATGCTTTTACAAAGATTAACAGTCTCGCTATGTTAAGTGCAGCCAGGGTTAAATCTGTTCCTGCACATGCCAAGAAGGCTGTGAATGGTGTGATTGTTGTGAAACCTCCAACAGGCGTAACTGCAATGAAAGTTCAAACTTGGACTGCGAAAGCAGATGGGAGTCGGAACTATGGCACTGCTGTCACTCTGCCTACACAAGGAGCTCTTGTGACCTCTGCCCAGAATGCTTTAGATTATGCGTACGGCCTGTACCAAAACGTCCAAAAGTAAGCAAATACATTCATTATACTTGTAATTCGTGAAGAATTTGATCAAAATCTACACATTTGCCGTCTGGCAATGACATGATATAATAACGGAGATCGTTTGCATGTTTTTCGGATAACCATACAATGTCTCTCGGGTCGGCATTGATTTCAAGAAAGTATCGTAATGCAGAGAGTCCGAGAACTCTTTGACAGCAATCTGTCACTTGTCGGATTGTTCGGTCGGACACCGGACGAGGAACTCGTATCATCCAATTTGCAAAATCAAAGAAGTAATCAAAGTTTGTTGCTTCGATTGACACATCAGCCAATTTAGAATTGATCAAAATCTCATCGGCAGCTTCCTGTAAAACACGTAAGGATACTGGTGTACTACTTTTCATTTTTTTATTTTTGATTTTTAATATGGAAAAAACAAGAATGTGAATATTCTTTACCATTCGTTCTTACAAAACGCGCAGTCGGAGCCTTGTGTGGACATGGACTGGTTTGATCGTTTTTTAGTTGCGAACGGTGGAGAGTACCGTAACAAAACCGCACACGAGTTTGTGAAAGCGAATCCTCCTCCGCACGGTTCTGGGTTTTTTCAAAAAGAGAATGACGAGCCGGAGGATTTCCTGAAAGGTCTGGATCGTATTGAAAAGTTGGCGTACGAGGATTGTAAGACATACGTACGTCTTGTTCGTATCTTATACGGGCAAGTTCAACCGACGTATTCGAAATCTGTTTCCTTGGAACCTTCTCGTGGGAACGCAGATGCATCAGATTCAACAGATGCTACGATTGAGAATGTTCATATGGAGTAAAAATTATTTGAATCAAAAAATCTCTGAATGGAAATAAACAAAAAAGTAAAATGTATTTTCCAGAAGAAGACGACTACGATTTCTCACAACCGAAAGAATCCGTTAGTGAAAACTTTCGAATGACTGGATACCCGGTCGATGATTTGTTTCGCCGAGTAATGTCTGGAAAAAAACAACTTACATACAACGAATTGTTTCCTGAATTTCCGTTTGCGAATGAAACAATCGAAGGATCGGCGTTTGAAGTTCGTGACATTGACAGAGTGACGCGTGAGGCCGAATCTCAGAATCTTGAATTTCACAATCGTCTGGCGATGTTCATTGCGTATTCGAAATGTGAAAATCTGATGCCGCAGCATTTTGTGAATTATTCTTCGTATGTGTATAATGACAGGATGCGTTCGTTCAGTGAATTAATGACCTCTCAGAGTGTTCGTGCGAAACCGATTGGCGTTTTTCAGTTTTTAGAAACACGCGCTGTGCATCAAAGTGAAATTCAAGATGAACTCTATTCAGTTAACAACAGTGCGAGTCGCGAATCTGTTTCTCGCGAAGTGGCCCGCAAAATTCAGATTGTCAATTCAATCATTTATCAATTGATTTTTATAATGGCGATTTTGCAACACGAGATTGACATTTCTTTCAATTGGATCGATCTTCAGAATTTCTTTTCTATCGAGGAATACGACGATGAATATTTCGTTTACCGATACAACGGTCGGACGATTCGCATCAAAGCGTTTGGGTTTGTTGTGAAATTGGTTGCGCTTCCGTTTGCGACAATCCGTTTGTACAATCGTGACAAAGAAACAGTGGTGATCATTCCTCCTTTTTCAAATGCGCAAAAGATTGCCGAATCGATCATTGCATTGTACGAAATGTTTGTTCCGTACACAGTTCTTAACTACTTCTTCCGAATCCCGACACCTCGTGAAATCAATATTGTAAAAGCGATTCAATCTCGTCAATCTTACAACTACATTGCGGGTTTGGATTTGCGAATGTTGATCAATCTCATCTCATTTTATCACAAGCCAGGAAACTATTATACGTTTGATCATTTCTTCGAATACCGTCCGATTGTTCAGTACTACAACCTTTACCAGATTCTCACAACGGTCGAGTTGGGAAGTCTGTGTTCAACACGGGATTGTTCGAAATACACAAACTTTGATCAGCAGATTTACTCGGAGACTCTCGTCGGCGCAATCATCACAAACACAGAAACGATTGATCAGAATATGCTGAATGCAATGATTGGAACTTCGAAAACGTTGTATGTGACACCTCGTATCTTTATTGATTACATTTTGAATGAGAGCAACGACATTTTCTCGGAAGCGAGTGTGATGTTTGCAGAAGCGCCACTCGTTCGTAAAGCTTTGTATGACATGACGAAAACAAAGAAATCGAGATGTCGAGCTGTGTATCCCATGAGAACTCCTGCGCCGAGTCAAACCCTGAACGACTTTACAGACGACATTCTGAATGGTCGTTTCAGTGTCGCAACATTCTTCGATCACATCGAATGTATTCAAAACGTTTCTAAATTCATTCAAGGAATTGCAGATCCGGACACACTTGAACAATTCGTTCCAAAGACACCGACGAGTTCCTTCGGTGTGAATCTCCCGACTGTTCTCCCGACGCTTCCTGTGATTGATGTGAATGCGTACCAACAGCGATTGTTGGAAGCGTTCACGTCTCAAACGTCAAGTTCGGCAAATCAGTTAGTCGATTTGATTTCTCAAGTGTCTCCCGCGCTCGGTTCTGCGATTTGGGTATCGCGATTTGTTTCCCAACCGTACGCCGTCATGGGAAGTGTTGTATCGATTGCTGCGATTTCTCGTGCGATTTACATGTTGATGGCATCACAGGATTCGAAAGAACCCGTGCCAGTGAAACGAGACATTTCGAAGGATCCTTGTTTTATCGCACGGGGTTCTCAAGGAGTGATCTTAAAAATGTTTACAGAGGACGGCCGTGGCATTGCGGTGAAACAGTCGAATCGTCCGATCAAGAAGACGGATCTCTCTTGTCCTGTGAACGACAAGGGTGAGAAAGGTTGCAAGCAAGACATGAACGAATTGATCATTTCGATTTTGTGTTCTTGGTTATACACGTCGGGTAAGAGTCCGCACTTTGTTCAGATTTATGACGCGTTCGCGTGTGATGATCTCACACCAACGTGGACGGATGCGGTGAAACGTTTTGCAGGAATCGTACCCGAAGCCGGGAACAAAGATGTTACGTTCCCGTACATTGTGATGGAGTTGATTGATGGATCGATGGGAAAGTTCCCATCCTTCGTTTCGAAATTGCATTCGTACTACATTAACGTTTTGCACAAACCGTTGCACGAAATCCCGACATCGTCCGTTCTTCTTGACAATGCGATTCTTCAAACGATGATGGCGTTACACACTTTTCAGTACGAGTTGAAAGGAATGCATAACGATTTGCATTTGGACAATGTCTTTTTGAAGATTTGTGACGACACACCATTCAATGGAAAACCGTTGAAGGATTATGAGTTTTTCGAGTACACGATGCATCTCCCCGGTCGCGACCCGGTGCCCGTACGCATTCCGAACATGGGATTCATTGTGAAACTTGGCGACATGGGTCACGCGTCTGTGTCATTCAACGTGGGAGGTATTGGCAAAGTTCCTCATGACGATCCGGGTTTTCATCCGGAGGAACGTGTGACATATCGTAAGTTTATCGAATACGACGCGAACATCGACACACCATTCGAGGCTCCAGCGGACACAGCGCCGACGTATTATTGGTTTCCCAATATCAAACGTCGGATACGTCAATTCACAACGACGTTTTTAGGAATGGACAAGAACAAGATGGGACCTCTGTCGTTAAGTCTTCGTATGTTCTTTGACACGATGGGAGCGCAACATGTGCATCAGTATCTCGAGAGTATCAATGTGCGCCGTCGTCGTTCGTACAACCCGTCGTATGACCTTGGCACGTTCATCAATCACCTCGCGACGAGGTCGTGGGGATATTACAACCGTTTCGTTTCGATCTACGGATCCATCGAACGAAAGTTCCATCGTTCCATCCATGGGAATCTGAACAACTATCGGTACTTTATTGCGTTTAATGTGATGCAGCAGATGACGAGGTATCCGACATACACGTTGCCGCATTTCGAGTTTTCGTATACAATCGCAACAGACATCATGGAAGTGTACCTTGCACAAAATCCGGAAATCGGAGTTCTTCCTCAAGAAATCATGTTTGTATCGGAACGCCTCGTACCTTCGGCGTCATTTTCGTCCTTTGGTCGTGCTGGGAAAATGATGGTCGATTTGGAGTCGTTTGTTCGAAAGTACAAGAAAGGACATCCGAAAGCTATCAAAAAGTACTTACGCGCAATGCATATGGCACAAGACCGTCTGGCATAAACTGTCCAGTTTCGGAAACTAGGAAGGTGAATTTTAATAAACACTCACTCTCACTCTCACTCTCACTCTCACTCACGCAATCGAAAAATGGGAAAGGATCGTGTGGCAATCTCTGGCTGTATGATTCGTGCTTACACCTGTAGTCGTTGTGGAAGTGGTAAGTCGGGTGATCTCCGGGAGGTGAATGGTTGGATCCGTCGACATGCTCGTTTCTGTGACCTCCTCGACGACCAGGAACGTAAGAACATGGTGGATGCTTCGAATAGGACGAAGATCACCGCTCCGAACAAGTCGGATATTGTGAAGAAATCGAAGAAGGGTACGAATCTCCTCGAGATCCCCGGAGCTACGACGACGGATGACATCCGTTGTCCGACTCTTCCGTCGACGACCCCGACGATGACCGACGAGGAGCTCATCCGACTGCTGATGGGTACCCGTATGTAAATTTATTGTACCAATCAACTCAGTCGCTCCCGTTGACGCTCCCCAGTGTTTCGTCTGGTGCTGCTGAGGCTGAGGCTCTGGTGAATCCACCCGCTCCGGCTGACGTCGAGGCTTTTTGTAAAAAGCTGTTTACCACTGGAATTGTGTCTGAGGTTACCAACCGACCGGATATATCCATCAAGGAGCTCAACCGTCTGCTGATGGACCGGATGTAATCCACGAGGAGCTCATCCGTCTGCTGATGGGAACCCGTCTGTAAAATATAAACTTGGACCTTGTAAATTATAAACTTTTAATATTAATAGAGAAGTCTTGTTCAAAAGATTGTAAAGATCGAATATTTTTTCGTAAGTAATTCGTTACGAAAAAAAAAACAAAAGCCTCCAACGGGAATCGAACCCGCGACCTTCGCATTACTCTTTTGGACACCGGTTGTCCGTCCGCTTACAAGTGCGATGCTCTAACCACTGAGCTATGGAGGCAACGTGAGACGATATACCTACAAACCTGTGTGATATATAAAACAAGATATGCATTAATTCTTATTCTTCTTCCTACGACGGCCGTACGCAGATGACGCGGGTGTTGTCTGAATACGAGCGGGACGCATCTGATACACGACACCGCCGTTACCAGGTTGGCAGTGGAGTGCGCCGATAGCGTTTCTAACTCCGTGTTCATCACCAAACACCATATTGTGTGCCACAACACGTGCAACACTCCCAACGGGCTCCAAGAAGTAAACCTGTGAGGGTTCACCGTCGTAAGGTTGATCTAAATAAGCGAAACCTCCTAGTGTAACGCCGACGTTTTGGAGATTCAAAAGAGGACGGCGTACGATCCCCGATGCGGGTGTGTAGAGAGCACTATCGGGAATGGAAGGACCGCACTCATACACAACTCTATTTTTATTTCGACTCGAAATCATATCCTTTGTCGTATGTGCAACAAAGTAATTACCACCCATTTGCCAGATGATACTGACGTTGTCGGGAGAAGCTGCAGTATGGTCACGAATCGAAACATCTGTCATTTCAATGTAATCCGTCGCAGATAACGAATCATTTAAACCAGGAGCACTCGTCAAATCGAGGAGTTCCACGGGAGGTAAAGGCTCTAGACCACCCACAGGAGGAGCCGGAGGAGCCGGAGGAGCCGGAGGAGCCACACGGTCTACAGGTTCACCACGTAAGACTCGTTCAGCATCGTGTCTAATCCCAAGGTTGATCATAAAATCGCCAATACTGTTTATATCTGGATCTGAAAGTATCGAATTTATCTGATATCGAGACATATAATTCCACGTTCCCGGCCAAGAATCGGGCCGTCTTAATGACCTTGTTAAAGAATTAAAAAGTGTTAACCTAATATACTCAGGATGCTCGTACGTTTCATCGACATGGTAATGATCCAAAATTTGTGCAATCCAATCCGATGGATCATCATCTGAAAGAACGAAATCGACTCCAAATCTTGATCTGGGCTTGCGTCCGAATCCGAATTTTGATCCGAACTTAAAATATTCCAAGTGAGAATACAACTTCATTTGTTTGTTTTTCTGTTTTCAAGTTGTGGAAATATTTTTTTTTTCATGAGATTTTTAAAAGTTAATCTATTTCTTATTCTTCCTACGACGACCATACGCTGATGCGGGTGTTGTCTGAATACGAGCGGGACGCAGTTCGTACACGTCTCCACCATTACCAGGTTGACAGTGAAGCGCACCAACTGCATTTATAACTCCGTGTTCATCACCAAACACCATATTGTGCGCCACAACACGTGCGACACTACCGACTCGATTTAAGAAGTAAACTCGGGTCACTTCGCCGTCGTACGGCTGATTTAAGTAAGCAAACCCTCCGGACATAACACCGACGGTACGAAGATTCAAAAGAGCATGTCGTACGATCCCCGAAGCGGGCGTGTAGAGAGAATTGTCAGGAATCGACGGGCCACACTCGTACACAACTCTATTTTTATTTCGACTCGTAATATCATCCTTTGTAACGTTTGCAGCAAAATAGTTCGTGCCGGATTTCCAAATGATACTGATGTTGTCCGGGTCAGCTTGAAGGTGATCGCGAATCGAAACTTCAACACCCTCGATGTAATCCATTGCTTGTAACGAATCGTTTACGTCAGTCAACTCAACGAGTGTAAGTGGGGGTAAGGTAGTATCAACGACCTCCGGAGCCGGAGGAGCCGGAGGAGCCGCGGCCATTTCTTCGTCCTCGTCCTCGTCCTCGTCCTCGACGTCACTTAGAGTAGCGGTTATCCATGAATCATAACGTATTCCAAGATGATCGAAAAATTCATCGATATTGCGTGCTAAGTTTGAAATTACATCGTTTATTTGTTGTACTGACACACCGTGAAAACCTGATCCAACAGCCAAGTAATTTCGGCTACGGGGATTTGTGAAAGCGTTGCGCAGCACACGTCTGATGTCTCGCGGGTATGCGTAATGTGTTCCATCAACAGAGTAGTGATTCAAAATTTGCAGAACCCAAACATTTCTGTCGGTGCCTGAAAGCTCAAAAGGAACTCCAAACCTCGACCTGTTGTGCTTGCGTCCGAATCCGAATCGTGATCCGAACTTTAGATATTCAGAGTGCGAATACAACTTCATTGTGTTTTTGTTTTTAAGTTGTGAAAATACTTTTTTTTTAATTTTCCATAAGACCTCTGATGAACTTCTTGAGTGCATAATGTACATTTTTGTTATTTCGTTTTTTCATGTAGTCCTTCACGAATTTTCGTGCGTGGCCGAAGTAAACGTCGATGTTCTTTCCAGTGTATGACTTGTATCGATCGTACACAACGTCAGGGTCTTCCATATAATACGGATCGATTCGTTCGAGTGGAATAGACGACTGTCCGTGCGGTAACGATGATTCGCGGAAGGGCTCGTATATGAACACAGAGATGACCGTTTCCCAATGTGCAACTCGACTTCCAACAAACGCAGGACTCGTTGTTCGGTTGTACAACTTATGCATCCTCCCGAGTCCTGGTGCAATCAGCATTTCAGCTTCGTCGTGTCGAGTGACACCTGGCATGTGTCCGGGAATGTAGAGTATACGAGCGAAACGCATGACGTTAATGACATGAAGCGAAATAAAAACTTCGGCATCGATAAATTCACCACTCTCATCCATGATACGTTCTTCGATCTGTGAACGATAAATCCCCGAGTCGTACCTTGATCGTAAGAAATCGTCAGCCACATCTTCGTCAAGGGATGTGCTCAAAAACAGGGTTTGTTCCGCTTCTGATTCGGTTGCACCGCGGTAGACTTTAAAAGGGATTTCGATGGGGGGCGCGGACGCAGCAATTCGGAGTAACCGTTCGATTGTGTCATTCCGACGGACGAATTCGTTTTCTGCTTTTAATTTTGCGATAGATTCACGTCGGCGTTCTTCGAAATTCGGGAGAGAGGACACACGGCCAGCCATGGCAATGTTGATATCTCGACTGCCCATTCCACTCGTGTAGTAATAGAGTGCAAGTCGGTCATCGTACGGCAAAGAATAAACATAAATAATAGATTTCTCAAAGTCACCGTGATATGTTTTTTCATTTTTCTCAAGATGAAGAAGGAAATGATCGATTGCATCCTTGCTAACAGGACCGTCGCGTCCGCTGTAATCAAAACCATCGTTTTGAGCAGATTCGTGGTACTTTTCTTCGACGATGGAATATTGAACACCCTGTTCGAAACTTTTGGCTGACGGATAATCGAATTGATGGCCCGATGATAATTTAGATGTGATGAAGTGACTTGGATCATTCGCTCTTAATTTCGCACGTTCGAACCTTGCAGCCTCGTCCATCTGTTCCGCAGGTAGTGCGTCCGGTAAACGTTTGCTAGTAGGTTTTGGTACATACTTGGGACCAGTCGTTCGTGCATGACGAAGAGCCTCGTTAAACCATTCATCGTCCAAATCTGCACCCACTGTCAATCCAGCCCCAGCCCCAGCGCCCGCACCGGCTCCCGCACCGGCCCCGGGTAATGGGTCTTGGATTCCTTCATAGTCGAGTGGAATGAAACCTGTAAATCCTGACAACAGGCTGTCGGTCGTGCTGTCGGTGTACGTTTTGATAAGTTTGGATACGAATGAAATATTAGCTTGATCTTGATAAGATGTCGAATACATGAATTCGAGCACATTGAGATCTTCGCCTTTCAGATTCGAAAATTTCTTTTTCTTTTTCTGGAAACGGCGATCGAAGTCGTTCACAATGTGGAGAGCGTCACTCTTAAAATCGCTACAGAACGATTCGAAACTTGGATTTTTTGCAGAATCAAGTACTCCCGATAATCCGAAGAACATTAAATTGCCCAAGAGGTTCGTAACGAGATTCTTTCGATTCTTGTCCTTGGAAGGTTTTTCGACAACGTAACCGATTCCATCTGGCATTCGGACACTTCCGACCTTCGTATCGAATCCTGAAAATACCCGATCATCGAGAGCTCGAACGATATTTTTAATGGTTTGATTTACTTTCGGACCGAGTGTCCGACGCAGTTCTGATTGTAAACTTACGAACGCATCTATGATTCTCAGACCAGCTGGTCCAGGGTTCATCAGCCGATTCGGAGACAGTCGTGCTTCTTCGAGTACTGTAGTTCGTACTTGGTGGTTCATGGCATGCACGAACCAAGTGCAAAAGATATAATACTTACAATTATGGAAAGGATCGGGACTCATTCTGCAATTTCCGAAAATTGCCTGAAACAACTGACCACCACTTTGAAAATGCAATTCGGGCGTAGTCACATCAGCCAAACGGATCGCACGAAGGACTGTATGAAACAATGCGGGGGCCGTATTGCTCATATTATCGTACATAATTATTTCACTCGGTAGAGCTAGAGAAGTAAAAACTTCTCTGGATGGCGTTACAACATAATGAGTCAAATCGATCCCAGCAAATATAGGACTTCCACCGTGTAAGTTCAAACTTTCACAGTAACGAATGAGTTCTTGTTGATTCTGTTTTGCAATTTCGAGAGACCAAAGTGTGTAGCCATACTCTTTCAAACATTCTGGAAGATAGTGGTCGAAAATAAATTTTTGTCGATCGTCGAAAATGATCGAATGGCCGAACGGTGCATCCATAGTTTTATGTTTGTTTATTTTTATTGTCTGTTTATTTTTTTTTCGAATTTGAAATCTTTTTTGACATGATTATTAAGGAGACGAAGGAGGACTGTATGTAAGACTTGAAGGACTTTCGGGAGGTGAAGCTCCAGCGCCCGCTCCAGCTCCAGCGCCCGCGCCTGCCTCTGGACTATAAGCGGGGTATGAATACACAGGGCTTGAAGGAGCAAGAAGCGGTACGTACGGAGGACTGGGGAGGTAGTCGTAATGCCCGGCTCCTGCACCGGCTCCTGCACCGGCTCCTGCACCGGCTCCTGCACCGGCTCCTGCACCGGCTCCTGCACCGGCTCCTGCACCGGCTCCGCTGCTGCTGCTATTCGCGGTCCCTTTGGGATATAATGCTAAAAGTCGATGGACGTCAGCCAAATTTCCTGTTTCGGAAGCGATTTCACGCAACATATGAATGAAAAAGTAACGATCTACTTGTTCTTTGTTTTGAATGCCGGGGAACACCTCTGCTTCTCGAAACCTTTCATCCGTTTCGGGTTTCGTAATCCATTTCCCTCTGATATCGACAATCCCACCTTGGAACACATTCTGAAACTTGGTGAGTTTAAACATTTGATATTTACTAGACCACGAAAGAGTATCCCGTGTCCAACCGACAAACAATACACCGATCGAGAGCAAGTGTTCTCTTGCACGATTCGCGTCCCGCTCGAATTGAGCAAACATATCAGGCCCCCCATTTGTAATAACACGGATTGATGGTTCGTGCGCAAGTTCGTAGATCAATTGATCTTTTTGTGGTTCTAACATAATTCTTGCGATATTCGGATGGGGATGATGAAAGATGAGTTTTGCAAGTGCTAGTTCTTGTCTTGAAGGTTTCGGTAACATATAGACGAATTCGTTGTCAATTTTCATTTTTATTTCTTCCATTCTATTCAACGACGGTACAAAAACATAGGATGTGAAAGGAAGTAGTTTATTGGATTGTCTCATATTTATTTCCTCTTTTTTGACCCTGTCTTTCTCAGATGCCAACTGTGAGTAATACTTTTCACGTATCTGTGTATACGTCCGATTCAAATCTTCGATACGTTCAATGATTTCTCTTTTTCGAGTAGGGGAAATTGATCCCGAATGCATTTCTTGTAAAAGAATGGTAATATCGTTGTACGCATTATAAATTTGGGTATACAGTTTCTGGATAGTTTCTGACGGTGCTGTATGAGTTTTTCCGGTGTATGCAGAGCTTTCGAGAATCGTACTATCTGGACTTAATCCGAGCAAGCTTGTGACAGCGAATGATTGGTCCGGAATGGAACCATCATTGATTTGGAACATCTGAAGCACGATCGTCACAAAAGTAACCAATACACAACTGATTGGTTCTGACAAGAGTGCCACAGGATTTACATGTTGGTAGACGCCTGCAGTCAGAAGCGCGATTGTAAGCACTCGAAGTAAAGAAGCGTACGAACAGTGCCCTTCCATTCCCTGATCACCGGGGTATGTCTTGAGAAGAACATCTGTGTATCTCGACATCTTTCGTGCATTCGCGATTTTTAGTTTCTCTTTCAATATTTTTTGGATTTCAAAATCGAACGTAGAAGGCATCCCTTCCTTCTCCGAACCATATCCGTTTGGATCAACGAGTCGTAAAACGTTCTCAGTCGTGTCTTTTACAACAAACATCTCGTGTCCACTCCCTGAAATGATTGTCACAACATAGTCATCTGATTGAACAAACTCATACATCGAGTCAAACGTAGGACTTTCCATGTAATGTCCATCGCACACAAGACCAACAGGAAATAATTTATAAAAGTACGGAAGGTTTGCGAAATAAGCTGCAGCCATTTCAACATTGAATGCACCACACGTTCCAAAGTAGTACGAATTGTCCTCGTAACGATAGTACACATCTACACCTATTCCGTACAAACCTCGTTCTTCAGGTGCGACAGAGTAAGCGCTATTCATCCATGCGTGGTTGTTCAAAACATTTTTCTGCACAAAATCTCGCATTCCCGTCATCAATCCGTCTGCGTAAGCATGTGGATATGAATTACGCAACCAATTGTAGTCGATTGTGAATCGACGAATCAAGTGGGCAGGGGGAACAAGTTTGTACAATTCGATCGGCAAATCGCACGAACGAATTCTCGAAATGTTTGCGAATCCTGGAATCGGAATCACACCTTTGACACTATCGTTCAAAGTCGAATCTAAAAAACTTGCTGCACCCGCACCTGCACCCGCACCTGCACCCGCACCTGCACCCGCACCTTCTTCTTCGTCGTCGATTTGAATTACAATATCTCCACGATCGGACGTCAAATCAACCGCCTCCATGTCTCTCAGTTGTGCGTACGGTGGTGGTAATTTCCAATCGACAATTTTTTTATATACCGCCTGTCCTGGTACGACTTCAATTTCGCGATGTGCTGATGCGCGTTTTTCGTATTCCTTTTCAGACTTTCGATATTTCTTCTTAAGCTTCTTCAGTTCTGCTTTGAATGCATTTTTTGTGACCTGTTTGTCATTTTCGTCACTTGCCTTGTATGATTTCATTGCGTTTTTCAAAACAGCTTGAAAGTGATCCATTTGGGCAATGCGAGCGGATAATTCACGTATCGACATCCCATGGAGAGGTTTGTGAGGTTCGGGATCTAAATCGGGGACATCTTCGACTCCACCGAAGGAGAGTTGAAAGAAAGCACGTCTGTATTTCTTCCACGGGTTTTTACCACGGTATTTCTTACGAAATTCTTCGAATGGGATCATTTGTCATTTTTATAAAATTAAAAAAACAATTTTTATTTCTTCGAATGGTTCTCATACGAACTCAACTTCATGCCAAGACATGTTGCGGAAGCAGAAAGAGGAATTCCAATGATAAGAGAAGGAAACCCAGCCATCGCAAAAGCTGAAAGACCAATCGCAGCACCAACGGACGAAGTCAAAAGCCAACGAACTGCCCAAGGATTATTTTCGGCCACGCGTTTGTCTTGATGCAAAAAGTAAGATGCAGCGCCTGTCGATAATACTCCTGTTCCGATCGCAAGACCCATTCGAAACTTTTGGAAATCCGTCACACCGATATGTGTCCAATTGTTCTCTGCAATCGCGAGTGTAACACGCCGGGCAATCGACATTTGTTTTTTTATAATTTGTACAATCGAATTAGAATAAATTAAATAATCTGTTTCAGATACCTTCGGTGTTCCTTTTCCTGTTCGTACTTTTGGATCCCGAGAGTCACGAGAGACCGTTCGACTTGACTCAACAAGCTCACATGAAACGTCGAATCGAAAATCCGTACAAGTCCGGTGTGACGATTCTTGTTTTCTTCCATGACAGCTCGGATGTGTCGAACAGCCAGTAGACATTCGATCGAGTCACCCAAGGGAATCGGAAGAATGTGAACAGAGTAGTAACGATCGAAAATCGTCTGATTCTCGAAGTGACGGAGTGCTTCAATCATTCTTGATGTTTGTCCTTTGTAAACTCTAAATTCACAAAATGCCCGAAACTGTACGTAGGACAGACACAATCGTCACAACCACTTTTGTTTCCGAATCAGAAATATTCGCACATGAACACATGAACACATGAACACACAATGGACATCGAATTGATTTTTGAGGATGGGGTGTTTACTGTTGTATGTCGGTCTTCGAATGACGACGATCATCTTGTTTTTGCCGATGTGGATGATGCTCTACGAGTGATTCAACAGATGAATCCTGTGGCTCTCAGTCTTTCTCAGATTCCGTCGAGACACACAAACGATCTCGTTTCGTTGTTCAAAAGTTTAGATCGGATTCGAAATTTGGCAATCATTGATTGCCTGTTGTCAACCGATGATCATTTTTGTTGGTCCGTGTTTAAAATCATTTCACCGACGATCCAACAATTAGAATTGTACTCGGACGAAATCTACATTGACGCTGATCTTCCACCGTCTGTCAAGATTTTGAGTTTTGACGTTCCCGATCCGGTTGACATTGAACACTTCATTTCTCTTCAGTGTTTCGAATGGACAAACCTGACGGAGATTCATCTTCCTGAAGAATTCGTCGATTCTGTCAACTACCCGTTCGGAATCGAACTTATCGAACCGACTTTGATTTTCCGGGTTCCTGACCCGGTCGTAAAACAGTTTTTGGACAAGCGGTTTTGGGAATCTCTCGAATCTCAAATCGGCTCAATGGAGAATTCGTCCGAAGTACTTAAGAAATTCAAAGAGGACCCGGAAGCGTTTGGACAAAGTGTCACTGTATCCGAAGCTCTCGAGGAAATCAAACTTCTTTCAATGGATTTCACAGAAGAATCCTGGGATGGATACAAGAATCGTAAAATGAATTTCGAGCTGACCCGAGAATGGAAGTACGAAGGATTGGCTGGTCTTTTATCTCCCCATTTACACGTTTATCATGCACCTGTACATATTGTCGAATTGAAAAAAGGGGTCGAACGACAAGTCTGGATGAACCAATCAGTGGTTCTGAAATCTTCGATTGTCGAATGTCGTCCAGAGATTCATAAGTTTCCGGCTCTGACACGAACGACAAGTGCTTTGGATGTTGTGTTTTATTGGATGAATGTATAATTCAAAAAAGGGTATATGAAAAAAATTATCGTCGTTCCTTTTTAAAAACAAAATGCCTTCTCTAGAATCTGAGAAGAGATCACAATTGATCAGAGACGCTTTACGTTCATTCGAACAGGATCCGACTCGGATGCCTATTGATTTTCCTTCGAGTCCGATCAGAACTCTGCGTGTTCCTTTACAACCTCCTCCTCGCCCCACAAAGATTTCGTTGATGGAAGATTATGCTCGGAGACAGGAAGAAGCACTCCGAAGAGAAGAAGCGGCTGCGGCTGCTGCTCTTCTCGCACTCCAACAATCTCGGCCGACGAGAAGAAAAAGTGTTCGAATTTCAGATACGGAACCGTCTGTTCGTGAATACGAAATCGAGGGGCAGTTTTTGAAGCATCAGGAAGGCAAACAGCGAACTCGTACAGGTATGGAACTGGGGGACACGCCGGAATTTAGCACACGTTATCTTCCAAAGATTGATAAGATTGAAAATGCACACGGATTCGATTGTTTCGATGCACGTGCGCGTCAGGAACTCATTCGGATTCTTCCTTCGATTCGCAGTCTTGAGAAGCTCATTCGCAAACCCGTGAAGGACAGTGCGGACGCCGAGGCAAGAGTGGCTTTTCAAACAGAACTACAACACTTGTATCGTCAGAAAGCCGTATTGTACAGGAGGTGTGGTTTTGACGAATCACTTGCATTTGGTTATCTAAAGAAATCGTTAACGAATGCATCCAAGTCCGACCAAAGGAAAATCCGAAAGCTAATGTATTACTTATAATTACAAAAGGAAGTGACGCCTGCAAGTTGCGACGTACTTGTCAGCACCTCCGACATCAACCGTCGAACCGGAAGAGACGATCCGTTTGGAGAACGGAGCACGAGTTCCATCGGCACAGTATGGGCAGAGTGCTGTTAAAAAAGAGATGTCGTCGGCGTACGGGATCAACAGAGGAACGGCACCCATGGGAGTTCGTTCGGCGGTTCCAGAAAGTCCGGACGCGATCACGTGTTTGTTGAGATTATCGATCCAACGGGGGATGGCAGTAGCAGCATCATCGAAAAATTGAAGTTCTTCGATGATGACAATATCGGCATTTGTGAACTCTTCGTTCGATTCGACTTCGACAAGAGAATTCGTATTTACATTCGCGAGAAGTAAGGTTTGGTCGTGGGTGGTTACGGCGGCGTTTTCTGAGTAACGAACATTGAGCGAATGATTGATTACGAAAACCCGTTTGTTCACCGAACGGAGACGACGTGCGCGCCGAATCAACTCAGTTGACTTTCCTGCGAACATCGGACCGATGATGAGTTCGAGTGACATCTTTTTTTATTTATTATATGTGTGATTCGTTTTTCTATAGCACGAATTGATGTGTTGACACGACAATCGAATCGTTTTATACTACATTTTGCGTCAATATAAGAAGCAAAAACGCGTTGTATTGTGATTTTCCATCGTCTCTGTACATATACAGTAAAATGCAAGTACTCGAGAAACGAAGAAAGAGAACTTGCGAAAACAGTGAGTGTCATAAAACTCCGGTTTATGGTCCAATTGGGACGAAGAGTGGTAAAAGATGTTTTGTTCATAAACAACAAAACGACGTCAATGTGCAAGCACGTCGTTGTGAAGTAGAGAATTGTGATACAGTCGCGTCGTTTTGTTCAATATCGCAAAAAACGGCAATCAGGTGTGCTACTCATAAGTTCGAAAGTGATTTGAACATTTCAAAATGTTGTAGAATAACGTCTTGTTTTAATCGGGCTATATTTGGACATTCGATTATGAGTACTCCGGTTCGCTGCGAATTGCATAAAAGAGAAGCTGACGTCATATCAATTCCAAGGTTAAAAACTTGTGAAGTGGTTGGATGCAAAACAATTCCTGTGTTTTCGGAAGTCGGTTCGAAATGTGGAAAACGATGCTTCAGACATAAACTCGCAGACGATATCGACTGTAAAAGCAAACGATGTCGAACAGAAGGGTGTACAACACGATCATTTAAAAAATACGAGTATTTCTGTTACCCTTGTTACGTAATGATATATCCTGAAAGTACACCTGCAAGAAATTATCTTATAAAAGAACGAAGTGTTGCTTTTGCGATCGAAGAACGCTTTGGTTCGTATTTTTCAATTATAAGAAATCGTATCATTGAACCTATCCAATCAGTGACATCTGGAGTTGTCTCAGAATGCATTGTTTCATTACGAAGACCCGATTTTCTCATCGATTTCGGAAGTTATGTTTTGATTATAGAAGTGGATGAAGATCAACACAGAAGTAGAAGTTACACACAAGAGTGCGAAGCACGAAGAGTTAACGAAATATTTACAACTCTCGGTGACCGCCACATTGTTTTCATACGTTTCAATCCTGACACATACGTACAATCGGATGGGACAGTTGTCCTTTCACCGTGGACTACGAATTCTACAAATCGGCAGATATGCATTCGCAAGTCTCAATATGAAGTATGGAAAGAACGATTAAATACTTTACTCGACACAATAGATTTTTGTTCAAAGAATTGTCCGGAAGAAATGATCACTTACCACTTTCTATTCTACGACAAAGTGTAATAACATTTCGTCTCGTTAGTTTTAGTCGAATGTTTTCTTCAGAATCTATTATTAGGATGAAAAAAAAATGTTACTCTCCCCGACGGGATCGAACCGCCGACCACCACTTTAACAGAGTGGTGCTCTGCCAACTGAGCTAGGGAAGAACTGAAACTGAGATACATACATGGAATACGATGAGAGTATAAAGACTGAATTATTTCAAAAAGACAGACAGTCACAATCTATAAGTTTCCGAATGAACATCTGCAAAATAGTGATAATCAATCAACCTGAAAAAATGTTGTGCTCTGTCGCTGACTTTGCTTGTTTTATCCGTTGGGGTGGTAAGAGTCATTCTGTCAAAGTGTTTGTCAATGGAACGGAACAACGTGTCACTTGGTGTGATGACAAGTTTACAAACTCGATCCGTTTTTTACTTCCTTCGAAGGAGAAGGCTGTTGTTTTGAGTGTCAATGGTCCGATCCCATCGGAACTCGATCGGATTGAGATGAATGAGACGAATTCTGTTGCTTCTGTCTATTTTAATCTATCTGGATGAATTTATTACACCAAATAAGAAAAGCGAAACCCGATGTCGATGATGTCACCGTCCACCAAAACAACATTCGAATGGTGAATAGTACCATTCACTTTTACACCCATCGGAGTCAAAGGACGGATCGTGTAGGTGTACTTCTTCTTCTTTTTATCATAAGTGAGCACCATTTCAAACAGATCCACCTGTACCGGGTTGACGATTTCCCCGATCAAATAAATGTAATTTCCGTCGAAATCCGTGGGGAGCTCAGGGACAGAATGGGGTTTGTACCCACCGACGATTCTCTCGTATGAGTTATAGATCGTGTACGGGAGGTCGGAACTAATCCACTCCATCAAGTCAGGGTGGTAGTACTGGTCCAGACGGGTAAGAGTCCCGATCGGAAAAGGTTCGTAAAATGAAGAAGCCGAAGCCGAAGCCGAAGCCGAAGCCGAAGCCGAAGCCGAACGAGAAACGGTCGTTGAAGGACCGGTGGTCCAGAGCGAAGAGAAAGAAGTCGTACGGCGCTGTTGCATCTGTTGAATACTTTTGTGCTTACGATTGGCCATAATTACCAAATTGTGGCGGACAGTCCACTACAGAACCCGGACGGTGGCTGTCTGAAGTTTCCGAAACCAATTCAGTATATAAAGGAAGAAAAGATCACACAGGAACAAACAAATAATGTCCAACGGCGTTTACCATTCTCGTTTCGGCACTTCTCATTCTGAGCCGCATACCGGTATGAAGTCTGCGTTCGCGCAGCACATTTCGACGGATGGTGATTATTACGTGTTCACAACCGGATCCCTTCGTGGCCGTTTCTACAGGTACGGCGGAAAGACTGCTCCTCATGCAGTGGCGGATGCGACTCTTCAGGAGATTTCACTGGAGACGTCCGCTCGGATTGAACTGATCTATCTCCGTAATGACCTCGAGGCTAAGTACGGTATGGATACGATGATCAAGTATTCCAAGGCGGAGCTGGATGACGTGATCGACAAGGCTGGAATCACAGCGAACGAAGTCGGAATTATCCATTCGGGCACGACGTCGTTCCAGGTGGGTGTGTACGATCGCACGACGGGCGCGGTGTCGCACCTGAACTCGTTTGATTACGGCACGAATCATCTGAACCCGACTGGGTTTGACGAGTTGGTGACTTGGATGAGGGACACCCCTGTGGAGAATTTCGTTTCGATTGGATCGGAGAGCTACGCAGTTCCTGCGGGCAAGATCGCGACAAACAACATTCGAAATCCTTGGCACAGTGAGCTGGATTCTACGAAGAGTGCGTACGCTTCCGCGCGCAGTACGATGGCTGCTGTTGCTGACATGGGCAAGACGTACTTCATTCCTGAGCGCAAGGCGTGGGACATCAAGACGTCGGCGACTCTGGCGCTCCGTGAACTGTATCCGACTGGCACCCTCCTGGACTGGGGCGGTGGTCAGATCAAGAACGAGGCGACTGGTTTGAAGGTGAACTTCTCACAGACGTCCCTTTTTTAACGGAGACTCTTTCACTCTTTGAAGAAGTGGAGGAAGAAGAAGAAGTGTTTGATGAAATGCTTTGTAAATGTCGGAGTGTATAATAAAAGTGTTTACAGAGAGCTTTGTATGTTTTCGATTCGGGAACAGTGGGCATGTGATACACAGCGTATAGTAGATCTGCAAGAATCAGTTCACCCTGAGAGGCGAATCGACTTTCTTGAATCCGTTGTTTTAGCGCACGTTTCTCCATCAGAACAAACTTTTCCTTTTTGATTTTCTCAAGCGCGATGTCGCTATCGGAACGTTTCTTTGTTACTTTCGGGAATTTCTCTTTCAGTTTCTTATTCCATGGGAGTTGGTGATCGATGAAATGAAGAAGCATATAACAGAGGGACTCGATGTCACACCGGGGGGTCGGTAGGTATTTCTTTTGAACATGAATGCTTGCGAAAGAACGTGTTCCATTGATTCCGGAAGTGAGGACATTATCTTTTCGAATGGGTCTTGTGAGACCGAGATCGATGAAGACGAGTTTGTCGGTTGTAAAATCAGAATCTTGAAATAGAAAGTTTTGTGGTTTGATGTCACCATGGACAAGTTTCATGTATAAATGCATGACATAAAGTCCTTTGAGAATCGAAAGGCCAGCGTGAAGAATTGCATAAATCCGACTGAGTTCGTTTGTGAAATACAAGTTTTTGATGGAAGAAAGGTCTTTTCCGAACTTTTCCATGATGAAATACTGAACATCTTTTCCATCGATTTGTACAACGCCTTGTTGAATAAGTTTGGGAATTCGGATTTGTTGTGAAACTTTGCCACCGATTCTTTGGAGTTGTGTTTCAAAGTATTGATGTGTTTTTATTTCAGATGTGAGTGCGTCTGGTTCGAGTGCGAATTTAATCGCGAGTGAATGAGTATCCCCTGCTTTTTTTCTCTGGACTTTTAATTCCCATACACTTCCAAATCCTCCTTCGTTTATTAATTCACTTGGGATAAACCTGTCATTTTCAATTTGGAAAACTAACGAACCATCAACAGGAATGTTCATTTTTTTTTTATTTGATGAAACACAAAAAAAAATGAACGATTAAAACAAAATAGGAACCGCGGAAGATTCAAGTTCGAATTCCATCGGCGTACTATGAACAACAGAGGGTAGTGAGGAGGATGACGCCTTGGAAGTTGTGAATGCCGAAGAAGCAAGTTTTTCGAACAGAATCGGGTAAGCGTTCGAAAGATCATCGAAATCAAACACATGTTTCTCCTCCATTTTCGTTGCAGAAGCTGTCGTCGTGGTCGCAGAAGCAGCATCGATATGAACAGGAATGGCTTCCGACAAAGCGGTTCCAATGCCAAAAAGTTCCTGTCCGAAAATCACATTGGACGTCGGGGATAACATCGGATCCGTCCGGCTTGATAAAGCGGCATTTGCAAGAACCTTGACAGGCATTTCGAATGCTGCCGCCTGCAGAGGACCGAAATCTTGCATACCATTTCGTGTAACCGGTTTGACTTTTCCAGACCACACCATGTAGTCGACAATCTGATCGACGTAACGGGGGTTGACGTTGGATCCAGCCGCGGTCACAATTTCGAAAATCGACTTTTTCAAAAACGCCTTGGTCGTTTCGAGTCCGAGCGTCTCCTGCATTTCATTCAAGTCGTTGCACCATGTTCCAGTGGGGTCCACACCGGGGATACGGAACACGTCGGAGAACCGGAAGTTGCCATACACCTCGACCATGCTCACCTTTTCCTTCTCGAGATCCTTGTTGAGTTTCTCCATCTTGGTGATCCGAACGGCCACTACACCACGCTGGTTCTTATCCTTACCACGAGGTGTGAGCCTCGGTGCGAGCACGACCACATCCAGCATTTCGTTTACAAGCGCGCGCGTATACAGGTTCCGTGGGACATACAGACGGATTCCTGCAGTGGTCATTTCGACGAAACAGTATCCCACGCGTTTTCCAATCGCCTCGAAGACATGAATGGGCATGACGCGCTTCTTGAAGAGCATTTCCGGGGGCGTAACGAACTCGACAGCGACCGTGTCGATTGGATGAAGATTTCGGATGCGTGTCGAAGGAAGGGAACCGCGAAGCTCAACAACCCTTGAAACAATCTCACAGACTCGGACTTCCGGGGCAACGGCGTTCATGACATCCTTAATCAACCGATCTGACTTGACCTTGATGTACGTCGTTGCAATCTTGGGCGTCTGTGCGGAAATGAGAGTACTAAAGTACTTCAAACCACCCGTCGCAGCAGCACCCGCTCCCGTACCAGCCGTGTGGAACGTGTTCAGCGTAGCTTGCATGGTCGATTGCATGAGACTCTGCGTCGAGATCAATCCGACCGGTTCCCCGGGCTGTACCAGGGATCGGTGGAACTTGTCTTCAATCACACGGGTCATTCCCGTAAATGTGGATGCCGACGGGATCTTCCCAGCCATGAACGACTTGCAAAAGAAGTTACGAAGGGATACGCGGAAGAGTTGCGTATGAATCCGGTTCATCTCTGCCGAAACCGGATTTTTGTGCGGACGGTACACGATGAATCGTTCGGGGTTATAGACAAAGAGCCAATTGTAGATCAGACGGAAATCCGGACGGGCGTCTGTCGTGGTGGACGTGGTGGAAGATTGCATCAACGAAGTGAAGACGAACGACAGATCGACCGGAAGCCAGAAGAAATCACCAGCGTCCTGTCTGGCGATACAGATACGCCGAATATATTCCCGGTCATCCTTGAGAACAGCTTGCATCTTGAGTTGGAGATTCCGGTCGGGCATCCAAGTGCACATCGAACGAAGATCGGGAATCTTGTGGATGTCGATGTGATGACGGAGCAACATGGAAACGTCCATACCGTCGCCGTACATGTGAGAAGTTAGCACGCCCTTCTGGACCGATTGGTTATCGACGGCTCCGCGGTAATTCAGTTTCTGACCTTCGCCGATGGTAGCCATGCGTCGGGTTAGATATCCTACATCCGCCGTCTTGATACCCGTGTCAATGATACCCTCACGACCACCGGCGGCGTGGCAGAAATACTCAATCGGAGTCAGACCATCCAACAACGAGTTCGAAACGAAACCGCGAGATCTCAAGTTGAACTCATTTCCGTCGAAAGGATCGGTCGAAAAGACACGCATCTCTCCTCCAAACGGCCGCCGTCCCTGGACAAACTGCTGTGTCATCGCACCGGTGATCTGTACAACGTTGTTGTCCGATCCTTTCGATCCTGCTCGGGCCATTTCGCGAATCCGGTTGGTTTTCGCTCCGTCCGTCACGACTTTGGACATCTCCGTCTTGATGTCACGCAGCAAGGTGACCACCGCGAGTTCATCCGTCGTATCCACCATACGAATCCGTTCGTCGATCGAGCTTCGAATTCTCGCCAATTCAGCCCGAGTTTCTTCGGAAGGTACGCAATCCTTGATTCCGACGGAGTAGGCCGTACGGACAATGTACGGACTGATAATCGCCTGGAAGTAGTTCAAAACGGCGGCGGACTTCTTGGGACCGAAGTTGATGAAGATGGTCGAGAACACGTACCCTCCTTCGCCAAAGTGAGGCTTCTTGATTTGTCCCGCGAGAATCTCACCCTGTCGGATCACGAGATCTTGATCCTTTCCGAACAAATCGGCATCCGGGTGAAAGGAAATCGGAGTATTGCAAAAAACGAGGTTTAAGAGTTGCCGACCGGTCCACATGCGCTTCGGACGGAGAATCGCCGGTTTGGGCATAGGGGGTAAATCCGGATACCTCCCAGACGCATGCATGTAGATCCATGTTGCAAACTCCTCCGACAAGAATGTGTCCTGACGTGACATCAAGTATGCTCCCATGAGAGTATCCTGCACGATTCCACTAAATCGACTCCCAAGCTGCTGAACGACGGACATGAGCTCACGAACCTCCGCTTGAGCTTCGAGCGTTTGCGGAACGTGCAGATTCATTTCATCGCCGTCAAAGTCCGCGTTGTAGTACCGCGTGACAAACAGACTGAGTCCGAACGCCTTCTTGTTCTTCGCACATGAGAACCCTTGCATGGCAGCCACACGGGCTTTCTTCGGGCCGACGGTTGTAACAGCGGGGCGCTTATACACGACATTTCCGAACACGTACCGGACGCCAGATTTCTGAACCTCCTTTTGAATTCGGACACGATGTCCGAGCATGGACGGTTTATGAAGCGTGGGTTGACGGTTCATGATGACAATGTCACCATCCATCAAAAAACGGTGAACAATGACTCCGACACGAATGTTCTCACGAGCATTCATTTCGAGCGTCTCCTTTTTCATCCGATCTTCGTCGCACCAAATCCTCCGATGCTCCCCTGACTCATTCTCATGAACAATCAAGCGGACATCTCCATTGCGAACCCATTCTCGCACCTTGTCAATGTTGAAGGACGTAACGTGTACAGGGAGCGTCAATGTTCTTGCGCAACTGTACGGGATACTCACTTCGTCGACATCGATATCCGGATCGGGTGTAATGACGGTACGGGAAGAGAAATCCACACGTTTTCCGGCAAGATTTCCACGAAGAAGACCTTCCTTACCAGTGAGCCTCTGTGCAAGGTTCTTCGAGGTCACACCAGGACGCGAGGTTTTGTCCACCAGTGCGGCGACGGCACTCGAGAGAGAACGTTCGCCGCGAAACAGGTCTTGATTCATTTTCGTGGATGCCTTGCCGACAGGAACACCGTCAATCGTCTGAAACTGCTGCAGCAACATGGTGAGATGGCGATCTGCACCAAACAGCCCTCCCAGGTGTTGAGCAAGTGCGTACGGGTCCTCGTCACTCTCTGCTGTTCCTGCCGCTTGTTGCTTCTCTGACGCCGACGACTTCTTTTTTCGCGCGGATGGACCGGTTGCATTCGACGACTCCATCTGTTCAATATGGTGTCCGAGCCAGTTATTTCGGGCAATGATCTGATTATACTGCCGGGTAATCAAGTCTGCCTGCTTTTTATTGTTGTCAGTCTTTGTCATACTCGGACGGCAAATCGTCGGAAGTACAAACAAGTTTTTGACCATCAGATCGACCGGTTGATACGGCGGTGGAGTCTTGATCGAATTGGGAGGTTGACGATACTCACGGTACTGTGTATGATACATAAAACGCCAGTCCGACGGTGTAATCCGCGATAAAATCTGATACAGCGTCGTGTTTGGTACGATAAACCGTGCGGTAACATCTGCACGTGACTTGGCACGCTTGGCAGTAACCTTGACTTCAATGTGATATCCACAATCAGCCGTCGTTTTATCGGGATTCCTTCGAGCGTAAAACTTAAAACGGACACTCGACTGAGGATCGAAACAAGAGCACCGATAAAAACGAGATGCGGTTCTACGTTGAACCTTTTCCTCCTCTTCGACCAATTCGTCTTCTTCACTCTCAACAGCGTCTTCCTCCGAATCAACACCTTCCTCATCGTCATCCCCTTCCACCTCTGCCTCCGCCTCTGGCTCTGCTTCCAAATCGGCCACAGAAGTCTCTGACATACTGTCGGAGGAATAATAGTCATCAGCCACTTCGGCATCCTCCGTCTCCTCCGGAGGGTCTTCGGCGTCCTCCGCTTCAGAATGCTCAGATTCGTTCCACTCGGATTGAGCGTCATCGTCGTCGATATCAAGAGCATCTTCTGCTAGATTCTCTTCTTCGTCTGCATCATGTCCTCCCTCCCCGCGGGTCTTAAACTTTTCCTTTCGAATGTTGATTTTCACAATTCTCGAAGAACAGAATGGACAAATGTTCCCAAGAAGTTGTGTCAGATCCGATACAAAGAGCGGCCAAATCTGAGGACGAACAAGTGAAATATGACCAGGATGTCCAGGACAATCAAACTGACTCGACACATCCACCTTTTTGTAACACGTTTCGCACATGTGTCCATTTTGGTCCGAACCCATACGGGGGTCGATCACACTTCCATACGGCTTGCGGTTTGCCGAGATTTCACAACTGAGTCCATCTGGCAAAGTCGAACTTGTGCCGAGAAGAACAGCTGGCGTTGTCACAGATAACTTCTTGACTTTGTTCGCAGTCAATACGCTAAAACGAAGTTCGCGTACGGAACTTGTTTTCATTTGTTTTGATTTGTTTTTGAGGTTGGAAAGCAAGAATCTCAAGAAGCGGACAGTTTCCATAATACTTCTAAGCAACCGTAATCTACTTTCCAACGTAAAACAGGATTCTCAGACAACAGAGATAGGTTGAATATAAAAAGAAAAAGTGATGTCGTCACGCAGAACAGGTCGGATATACACAATCTTCTCTCGTGATGAACTTACAAATTTAAAGTTATCACAAAAGGTTACGTGCGAGTTCGGTCGAGGCACCGAACGGATCCCGGAATCGATCCGTCACGCTCTTTTGAGATTCTTCCAAAAGGCTTACCAAGATTCTGTAATCCTTCGAGCTTTTCTCCATCCAAGATTTTCTCCCATTGATGATTCAAACTTGATTGACATTGCACATGAAGTCGAAGGACCCTGTGCGATTGATCTCAATAGGGGCAGGAAGTTTGTGGTTGAGCTTTCTCAACGATATGCATTCTGTATGCACTCGTTCGCTCTCGATTGTGCTTCGCAAGAACTTGTTTTGGATGTGGACGATGTTGTGGATATCTTGAAGAAAGATGGAAAGATTGTGACCAAGACTTTTGTCGAATCAAATTCTTTGGAGGATCTTTGGGAACTCCAAGGTTCGAGAAAGTGCTTGTTTTGCAATTCCAAACATTTGAAATGGACCACTTGTACAACTTGTGATCATCACACGTGTTCTTATTGTTGTGTGTATCGAGATATCGCGTTTGGTATTCAAACGTGTGGAAATTGTGACTCTATTCTTATTCAATTATAAATTTACATCCAACCGTACACGTTGACAGACACGTCCATCCGGTCAAGACGATTCATGAGCGACGGGATGTCTTCGTCACTCACAATGAGACACTCACGACTACCATGGTTCTCGATGTACGATCCATGGTAGTTACCAATCGAAGTACCCCTCTTCAGTCCGTCGGAGGGGGTCTTATCCACCGGACGGAAAGCCCTAGGAATCGAGGGAACGTACTTGAAGTACACACGGTGAATCCCCGTGTTGCGGTCGAAGAAGATTTCAGCAATCATTTTGTTCTTTTACTCTTTTGTTGTCTTGAAAATAAAAAATGACAAATTGGTCTCGGACAGACTATGACAGATTGGAACTGTCCGGTTTGGGTAGTTTCCGAAATCAGATGTACCCACAAATTTCTACGACGTATTTCTCGTTTCTCCGTACGAGCTGAAACGGTTTTCCACAACCAAAGATAAGTTCCTCCGTAACAAGACGGTCGCACTCTTCTTTGCAGAGGTGTGGGTCGATAGGTTTCAGAGATTCCTTAAAGTTGCCGTGACGAAAAATGGCACAGTTTATCTCTTGAACTCGAACGGACACGAGATGATCACAATGAGGGCATGCAAAGTGCAAACACGGACCGTCCGGTGTTTCTTCGGGACTTATTTCTGTACTTTCTAATTCAGACATTTTTTATATTCAAATCCATAAATTCTTATTTCAATTGAAACACACACATCTACACACATTTACACATCTACATCTACATGTCACTATGGAAATTCACAGTGATAGTCTCATCGAGATTCACTCGTCCGATGAACCGTACAAGGTCCTTATCGTCAAGAATGAGCCATTCCATGTCCTCAAGTATCATGACGTGGGGTCCGTGGTAGTTTCCGATCGAAGTACCACGTTCGAGCCCTCCGGGAGATCTGTTGTTCGGACGGTACGTCTCCGGAATCGAAGGGATACCATCAAAACGAACACGATGGAGTCCCTCGAAAGAGTTCATGAAAATATTTGCAATCATTCTTATTGTTTCGAACTTTTTACTATTGTTCGAAGCAATAATGGTAATTCAGAATCGGACAGTCACTGCGACACAGACTGTCTGAATCGGAAACTATTCGATCGGTCAGTCTTGCTTGGTTTTAATACACAAATCGAATCCGACCGGATCCGTCATGTTTTGCATTTCTATTGACGGACGCGACGTTTGGGATGCAGCACGAGGCGGATGGGTTGAGCAGTTCGACGAATCGACGATTCACACGGTTGAACAAATATGTTTTAAAGACTCGCTCGATGGATTCGACGAAGCAGTGTTCAAGAAGATAGCTGCTTCTGTCAGACCTTCGATCATCGTTTTTCAAAACTTGGAATCGCTTGATTCTATCAAAGAAAAAAGACCGAACGGTTCCACAAAGTACACATCCTTTGAAGGATTCCTTCGCAATCTCTTGCGTGCAATCCATAACGTACCGTCCTGGGAAGATATTCATACGTTGCATTTCATCAATTGTGAATGCTTCATGCAAACTACATCAGGCCTCGAACGGCTACTCATGCATGTGCCTATGAGTATACATACCTTAAAAGTATCCGGCACAACGGGGTTGTATATGTCGGCCGATGACGAATGCCATTTTAACTTTGACACGATCGACTTGTCCGACATGAGCTTGTCACAACTCGTCGAAATGGACACATTCATTTACGGATATTTACGGTGTACCATGTATCAGCACGGGATTCATTGGTTTCGTACAACTCGTCCGAAGATTATACTTCCACCGGCGTTAGATATGACTCCTTTGGATACGCTTGGGGATATCGCTGCGACGGCCGATTGGTTCGGGGCACTTTTTTCTCCAATCACCTTCGGTAAGTGTAGAAATGAAGGAGCATGGGATGAAGAGATGAAGGAAGTGATGGATACTGCATTTTTCGGCGAATTAGAGCACATGGGCATCTATACGGGCGGCATGAGAGTTTTGATCGACCGCATGTTCGCATCGATTCCAAATGTGTTTCGTAGCAGTCATCCCGCTCGTTACGAAACAACGATTTTCGCTTTGTTTTACGCGCGGGTATTTTTTCGTGTCGAAACCGAGGGTATCGAGTTTTCTCAAGCCATCTTGCAAGAGTTTGAACAGAAACTGACCCCTGCGTTTCGATTGTTCGAAAATTGTACGGACAGTGTGGTTGCGTACGTCTATGCACATGCGATTCTCAACAAGGAAGTCGAGGAAGATGAAGATGGCGAATTCGAAATGGATTTTTCAGAAGTCGCAAACTTTTTGTTACCAACATGGACGGATGCGCACGAAAAGATGTGCGGCCCAGTCTTTACACTCATGTCTGGTAAATACGCTTATCTGATGTATAATTACACGAATGCGCACGAGTTCTATCGAGTAGAAACCAATGTGGTCGGTTGGATTTGTAGTCCCGCAATCGAACTCGTAAATGCTCCGTTGCACATCGCGGAGATTCGCAATGGCATTCGAGATTTGTACGACTGGGATCGTATCGGTCGTACACTCGATGTGATGATCGCAAAGAAGGAGGTCGGTGTAAGAACGGATTCCGACATTCTCCATTTGAACGCTCTGACAATCGTTCGGAACTGGAAGAATCTTTGAAACTTCTTCAAATTCTTCGTTGGTAATCTTTTGATTGGGCAGATGTATAAGCTTGCAGACTATTTTGTATGAGGTTTTTGTTTGGTGCATTAAATTTGCATATTGCCTTATTGCATTTCTCGTTTCTATTACATCAATCATATTCATCAGTAAGGTCAGTGCCGTCTGGTTCGTCGGCATCCTTCCCGATGATAAGTTGCCGGTGGCTGTAAATGCAATCCGCCGCCTCTTGAGAAAATTGGTGTGCCCCGACGAGCTCGTCAATAAAGTCACACTTCCAGTGCGTCCTCCTCATAAACGATACGAGTTCGTTAAACGACGGAAACACAGTCCAAAACTTGACAGCATCGTTGTTTAATCGAAGGCCTTTAAGATGTCGAACGATAATGTTCATTTTTGCGTATTTAATGGTGTACCTGTTTCTCAGTGGTTTTTTGTCTCTTCTCATTTTGGTTGTTTTATTGGTATGTGTCCATAAAAAACATTAATCCACGACGCATTAACGGGTGGACGAACCTTGAATATATATGTGATTTAGTTAGTGGTGATGATGTGACTTCTTACATTCCGTGATGGAAGCCCGTAAGGAATATTCGAACATTAGAAACAAACATCCGCACGAACCATGTTTTGCATCTCTCTTGATGGTGTGGACGTTTGGGATTCAGCTCGAGGAGGATGGATTGAAGAAATTGTTGAAAACACGATGGTTCACCAAGTGTGTTTCAAAGGTTCGCTCGAAGGATTTTGTGTTCGAGCATTCGAACGTTTGATTTCTTTGATCATACCGTCTGTGATTGTCTTTCAAAACTTTGGTCACCTTGAAAGGATCGTTGAAAAGAAACCCGACGGATCAAAAAAGTATAAAACCGTTCGAGGCTTTCTACGAAATCTTTTGCACGCGATCAACTACGCACCGTTCTGGAAAAATGTTCATACGTTGCACTTTATCGACTGTGAGTGCTTTATGGAACAAGGTGTGTACGCACTTAGGGATCTATTTGAAAATATACCAAGGAACATCCATACGTTAAAGGTATCTGGAACAACTGGGTTGTACGTGCAACCGTTTCATAACGACGGAGAAGAGTCCTACCCTTTAAATTTTGACACGATCGATCTGTCGGGTATGAGTTTGACACGACTTATTGAAGTCGACCTGTTCGTTCGAAGGTATCTGGTGTGTTGTTTGTATTCCGTCATTGGTATCCATGCGTTTCGCAAAACCCGTCCGAAAATCATTCTACCACCCGCACTTGATATGACCCCGCTCGATGTGATTGAAGATCTCGCACCAACGTCCGAATGGTTCGGGGCACTTTATTGTCCAATCACATTTGGGAAATGTAGGAATGACCATGAGTGGAAATACATGGCTCCAGTAATGGACGCGGCCTTTCTGGTTGATCTGGAGAAGACGGGAATCTACACAGGCGGTATGAAGTTCTTGTTAGATATAATGTTGCAGTCGCATAACAACACATATTCGGCTTATCCAGCGCGTTACGAAGTGATTTTTTTCGCAATGTTTTATGCCCGGGTGGTAAAGCGTGTGCTAACGGACGGTGTGGAAGTTCTTCAAGCGATTCGTTCGGAGTTCGAAGTTATATCCACGGTTTTCCGTGTGTATGATTCGAACACGGATGACATGCTTGCATATCTGTATGCACATACAATCATGAACACGGAAGTGAACGAAGATGACGATTTCAAAATGAACTTCTCGGGAGTCGCAATGTTTCTCTTACCAACATGGTCCGATGACCACGAAAGGGTTTATCGGGAGGTACTTCAACGTATGAATACCGATTGTCATTTCTTGCTTTATAACCGTACGACAGGTCACGAGTTTTTTAAAGTCGAAACCCAATATGTTCGCTGGATTTGCAGCCCCGCGATCGAACTCGTAAATGCTCCGTTGCACATCGCGGAAATTCGAAACGCGATTCGAGATTCCATGGATTGGGAACGTATCGGTCGTACACTCGATGTACTTATCGCGAAGAAAGAGCCCGATGTAAGGACGGATTCCGATATTCTTTGTTTGAGTGCATTGTCTATCGCCCGTGGCTGGATGTAAAATAAATGGACAGTCTTTGTCAAAAGTTTCCGGAACGGGTTCGATCGTAGAGTGATTACTGAAACAAGAAGAGAAGGAGAAGTAACATCAAAATGGCCGCGAATAAATCTCAAACGAACATTGACAATGTCCTTCAGGTTAATGATATCTCACGATCTATCTTTGGGTTTGTGACGAAGTCACCCGATCGCTGTGAAAAAGAAGTCGTCCGTCTCCGTGCTGTCGATCGATCGTTTGACGAGGCCGTGCGCCTTGATCAACGTCATTACACTCTTAATTCGGATTACCCACACGAACTCCATTCATGTTGGCCGAAGGTGGACGATATGTTCATCTCCGGTACGATGGACTACGATCAAGGACACGAACCGTTTGTATTTCCCGACCCTGATAGCTTCAAGAAGTCATTCCCGGCTCTGAAGTGTGTCGATGTTTATCTCGCTCGAGTCGATTTTACAAGTTTGTTGATGGCTTTGAGTGCTCTTCCTCATTTGACGAATCTGGACGTGGAGTGTGACTGGGGTGGTGACTACCCGAACGAACGTATCACGACCGACGAAGAAGTGTCGAGTTTGACAGTGCTGGTGCAAAACGCACCGCTCAAACGTTTGAGTCTAACGAACCGTGCGTTAGACACGGACGATTCTCCTACTCCATTTATGAATGCTCTCGCTGTGAACACTACGATCATGTATTTAGATTTGACCCGTTCGAGTTGCTCGTTCGAGGATCTTGCGCACGTGTTGCGCACAAACCGTACCATCGTCGAGATCACCTTCAATATCCCCGATGACGACTCGGAAGCTGTCACTCCAATTGCGGAAGTGCTGGCTCACAACGAAAATACCACATTGAAGTCCTTCGCTCTACTCGGATCGAACATTCCTATCATCGCCGACGCGATGAAGACCAACACAACACTGGAGTCACTGGAGATTGGTCCATTCGATGACTCTTACGAGTTCAACAAGCTGTCGATGGAGGATCTGGCTTGTATCAACGACATGTTGGCTGTGAACAAGACGCTGACCTCTCTGGAGATAAGTGGTAATCACCGTTGTCATGTTGATTTCGACGAAGAATCCGGAGAAGTCAACATGAGCTCCTTGCTCATCAACACGACGCTCCGTACCCTCAGGGTGACAGGATTCTGTCAGAGTCGGGAACGTTCGGAATTAATCACGGACATATGTACGAAGCTCGGTCGGAACACGAGCGGAGTCACATGTCTCGAACTTGATTGCTACGCTAACAACTTGGATGGACTTTCGGGGAACACGACGCTGTCAACCTTGGCGTTGAGTGTTTCAGACTTTGATATGGACGAACATGCTGTGGTCTTTGTGTCGATGACGTCCTTGACTCTCCTCGATCTTCGCTTCTGTCGCGGTCTGACGAGGATAGATGATTTGATCCAACAACTCCCGAACTGTAAGATTATCACGAATTGAAGTGAAGATTTGCTTTATTGTTCATAAAAAATGAATAAGTACACACGGCATACAAAAGAACCGGTAAAACATCGGTTGTAACATGCAAAGAGTTTGGCGGTGTCATTTATTTTTAAGAAAGAGGATTCATAATATTTTTCACATAATCAAACGAATATTTGCCATTTACTTGAGAGCACAAAAGGTCTTGTTCCAAAACGGTCAATACAACTGGATTGTAAAAACTTGAGAGAGCACGAATCGATCTCGTGAGATCCGTTATTTCATCACAGTTTGCAACTCCGACATGGTTGATGATGATCTTCGGATGAGACACGTTCATCACCCTTTGAACTTCAAAACGCCAAGACGGCATCTGATTTGTTGGCTCACGCGAAATACACGTCGGTTCAATGTTTGAAAAGTTTGCATCGAGAATCTTTGAAAGATCCTGAAGTTCACGGACAAATGAGAGATCCCGTTTGTTCGATCCGACGATATTGATAAAATACATTTTTTTTATTTACATAGGAGTGCTCAATTTTTCATATCAAACTTTGACCCAACGGCAAACTCCGTTCTTGTACGGCTTCGAAAGATACATGTTCCCATCGTTCCCACGCTTTTTCTTTCCACAGTGTAACGTCGCGGAAACAGACGGGCTCGGACGAGGCTGTTTGGGCGAAATTCGTTTTCCAGATAGTGACTTGATTTCTGCCGACAGTTTCTTTCTTTCCGATGCGGTCAAGTACAATGGATTATCCTCACGAAGTACGCCTTTGATCTGTTTCATGTAGATGGAACGTCCCAATCCTGAAATCGTACCGATCCGGATGGAATGTAAAATTTTCATGGCTCCGCCATAACTTCCGAACCCCATTTTATTTTCTGTTTTTTGTTTTACCACGAACCATACTTTTTTTGCGCTTCAACAAAATTTACATACATACGATCCGTGCTTTTTTTAATGAAATTTCGTTCGATATGACAGGCACAGACGGACAGTCCATGCTTATAAGTTTCCGAATCCATAAGCGACCCTCTTCTAAAAATGGATCAAACAATTCATAATACTAAAAAAATGGCATCCTTGTCCGCAACTTCCAACCCATTTCTCGACGGTGTGTTCCTGGTGGTTTCCCAGAGAATTTCCAAGTTGATGATCGAACTCATGTCAGATATGAATGACAAGACTCAAACGATTCGTGACGTTGACATTGCTTTGAGTGACACACAAACGTTTATTCATCTCGACGAAAGGATACGAGGAATGATTGAATCGCTCAAAATAATGAAGCTCCGTCGTGAGTTCGATGATGTATTCATATCCGAAGAAAAGACTCCGTTTGATCATTGTGTGATCGGTGAAAGTCACTTCGTCCGATTTTACTGTCGGGATCAGACGGAACTCGAACGACTTTTTCCGAATTGTTCTTCTTCGAATGTGAATCCGACCATTCTTGAGCTCTTATCCACAAATACAAGGAAGCGGATCATCTCTTTTATGATCAATATGAAAGACGGAACGGTCGTTACTGAAAAGATGGGGATACCGCTGTTCACGACCCCCTTGCGTTGGGCGAGTTCCATCGACGAAACCTCGGATCTGATTGATGTATGGGATCATATGAAGTCTCGCTATCGTTGGAAGTTGGACGAAGAAGACGGAAGGATGAAACGTCTCTATAGGAATGAAAGTACAATTCACACGGTTCGACGAAAGTTGTCCTTTTGAAAAAAAATGTAAATGCAAAAATCATCTAAAAATTATTTGTGCATCAATTATAAATAAAAGGATGTTTGTAAACGCTGCCCTTGCTATGGGTGTGGTCAAAATGATCACACCTGTCGAAACTGAATATGCGATCTGTGGACCCATGTTCGGTTCACACATCATTGAACACAAAATCGATATCACCGTCGAGGATTTCAAGATGCGGATGGATATCTTCTGCGACAATTACAACTTTGTCGAAGAACACAATAAGAAAAACAATACGACCTACAAACTTGCTCTGAACAACTTTGCGCACCTCACACACGAAGAGTTCGTAAACATGTACACAACGTCCGCTCGTCGTCCGATGATGATGGCTGCGAAGATGAATCTTCGTACGGGTGTCGCTTCGAGTGTCCCCGCGAGCATCGATTGGGTTGCGAAAGGAGCTGTGACGCCCGTAAAAGACCAGGGACAGTGCGGAAGCTGTTGGTCGTTCTCCACAACGGGTTCGATGGAAGGTGCGTACTTCAATAAATACGGATCGCTCGTATCATTCTCGGAACAGGAACTCGTCGATTGCAGTTCCCCTCTGAACCACGGATGCAACGGCGGTTTGCCCGATCGGGCGTTCCGCTGGATTCAGAACAACGGCGGTCTGTGCTCCGAGGGTGAGTACCCGTACGTTTCCGGCACAACTCTGAAGGCCGGTGTGTGTGATCAGAGTTGCTTGCCCGTCACGGGTTCGCAAGTGTCCGGATGGAGTGACTTATCCGCCACGAATGATGCCATGATGACCGCGTTGGCAACCCAACCGGTCTCAATTGCGATTGAAGCGGACCAGCGCTCTTTCCAGTTCTACTCGAGTGGTGTCTTCCCGGCGAGCGAATGTGGTACGAATCTCGATCATGCGGTCTTGGCTGTTGGATACGATTCGAACTCGTACAAGGTTAAGAATTCATGGGGTACTTCCTGGGGCGACCAGGGGTACATTTACCTCGAGAAATCTGCAAGTGCGGAAAAGAATGGTGGCACATGCGGTATGCTCATGGAGGCGTCTGTTGTTCATCTTGCTTAAAAAATCTGCTTTACAGCATACTCAATCCACGCACGTACTTGCGAACAATTTTCCTGGGATCGGCTTTCGGATTTTTTGTGCGGTAACGTCCGAAGAAAGACAACAAATTGCAGATTTGGTTTCGTCCGAACGAAGAAGAATTTGTATGTTTTTCCACAAATTCATTAAACTCTCCCGGACTCATAAATGCCCTGCGTCCTTCCTTGCTGATTTGCAATCTGCCAATCAAACTGTTGAATGCAAGAAGATCCGCTCTATACTCTTCTGACATTTTTGCAATTTCATACCGCATCGCATTGAGTTGTTCAATCTCACTCTTATGAACACCTTCCAATTCACGCGTTTCTGACAAGATATCGAACGCCTTGTTTTGCAGCCTCGGCAACTGGATGTCATCGTTCGTTTTTGACATCTCCTCCTCGATTTGCTTCGATTTCTTTTGAAGATCCTTCTTCAGCGATTCGTACGTTGCATTGTTTGCTGTAATTTGATCATACACTCGTGCATCTTCGCTTTCAAGACGTCCGATAATACGCTCGAGTTGCGCACGGTCACGCACGAGGCGCTCCAAATAACTCAAGAAAGGTTCGTCCCCGACGCGGTCCCGTGAAATCGGATTGTACACAAAGGCGGTGGCATCAAAAGGTACAATCGGGGGTCTTACACCCGCACCGGCTCCCTCGGCATACCCAGCTCCCGCCCCAGCACCCGCACCGGCTCCCTCGGCATACCCAGCGCCCGCACCCGCACCGGCAGCTTGAGCGTCATCATAATAAGACGACGACGAAGAAGAAGACGAGGACGACGACGAAGAAGAAGGAGCGATTGTTGCCAGACCGATCGGACTCGCACGGAATTGTGTTCTCCATTCTTCGATCCTTTTGCGTAGATCGTGATTCGTACGGACGGTTTTACTTATAGGTTGCCTTGTAAGAGGTGACTTACTTGATTTTTTCAACCATTGCAAAATGGCTTGACGTTCATAGTCCTTCTTGTCATCCGCTGTGACGGGATCGTGCATAATTGTCTGAGTGATAGGACAAATGAAATCAGCAGGAGCTGACTCGATTTCATTTCCTTCCGTCTTGAATCGATGCAAGCCTGATTCATCCGTGTAAGGCTCGTTTTCTACTTCTCGTTCTCCAAGGATAAAAACTCCAACGGACTGATTATTTTTGATGCCGAGTCCGTGCAGAGTCTTATTTGCGTCATCAACCCAATCGATATCTAAATAGCCAAAAGGATCGTTCGGATGACTTGTGACGTAATTGATACTTAGAACATCCATAAAACCTTTTTCATGACGGATTCTTCGGCTGAGTTCGTCAATTGTCGCATTTGCGTTGATATTGATGTTTGTCAATTCGTGTTGATCACCGCCCCAATATAGATCCAGGTTCACGTTAATAATATCCACAGGTTGTTGTTGTTCTTCATCATCGCTAGACGATAACAAATCGATTACTTCAGCCGCACCGGCTCCCGCACCAGCGCCTGCACCGGCTCCCGCTCCCGCACCGGCTCCAGCGCCTGCACCAGCGCCCGCACCAGCTCCCGCACGAGGGGGACGAGGTGGGCGAGAAAATACACGAGGGCGTGCTGCTGCAGCGGCCGCTCCCCCCGAGGGGGCGTATCCCTCTTCACCATTCTCTTCCTCGTCTGGAAGAATTTTGTAGAGATCCCTACGACGATTCAACAATCGAGTACGTTCCGGACCCGACTGCATCGTCGTCAGCCGACCTTCGATTTCGCGGATTTCTTCCTGGATATCTTCCGATGACCTCGAGTTTGTGTTACGGCGTCTCTTGGGTGGCATGATTGTTGTTTGTTGTTTTTTTTGTTTTTTAGATTCAGAAATTTTTTTTATGTTGAATTGAAAAAACGGTTGACAAGTCAAAATACAAAAGTTGTCGCCGTATGAATCCTGGCCATGCTGATGAAAATGAAACAACGTGTCCAACGGGCCCTTTCGCTTCTTTACACAAAATTGTTTTTAGATTCACATATGACATCGCTTCTTGAAAAGTGTCAAACATTTCACAATTCCATTCGTGTGTTTTAGAGTTGCTCAATTGCTTTTCTAAAACACAACCGTAATAATACTTATTGTTATTCATTATTTTTGATTTTTACACAAAGTTTTTTATGAAACAAGTTTCACACGAAATTCTTAAGAAGAATTGCTTCGTGGGTCCACAATGTCTTCCATCGCACAAATGACATCCATGACGTGTTCAGAAATAGGCTCGTTACCATTTGGCATGATGGTGATCCGTACAGGTCCGTGTTCGTTACCAATCAAAAGTCGGATTTCACACGGCTCTTGATACACCCACCCGTCCTTGTTCGCAAGTTGATAAACCAACCCGGTGTCTTTGTGAAGTGTAAACTGCATTGTGCGATCCGTTGGAGCGCGTCCTTCGACATATTCCTTTCCTTCTTGTGACAATGTCCAAATGTTTAAACGTGCAATCTCTTTCGGATCTGTCGGAAATACGATACCGGGCACGTACGACACAAGATGTCGAATCCAAATCGACTTTTTCAAATGTTCAAATTTAAATTCTTCCATTGCTTTTTTATTTATTTGCACAAAAGACATTTGTCGTCCGAAACACAATAAAAGCAGAATAGTCCCGTAAAAGCTTCACCATGGGCGCGTACGTTCGTGCTACATCGATCGCATGGGGGAGATCATGTGGCACGTCCGCGCGAAAACGGAGATGCCCAAAAGAATCTCGCTCGAACACATGGTCAACAAACGATTTGTATCGGAAGAACGCACGGTCCATACGTGCAAACACAGGGTCGTGAGATGTACACGGGACCTTTTGAACGACATCGTACAGGTACCCGATAGTGTCCAAGTCAATCGTATCGTGTTGAAAGTCGTGCACAACTTTGTCGAATGTGTTCATTTGTTTATACTGTATTTTCCTTTCGAATCCTGTTTGACCATAAGATATAAACCAAGAAGATTCCAAGAGTATTCTTCGCGAATAATTCTAACATTTTTCTTTTAATCGCCTGAAGCAAATTTATTTTCTTAATGTTCCCATTAAAAAATTTAAAAAGCAAAACTTAAAAAAAACAAGAATGACGCTCGAATATGAATGTGAAATCATTGTGAACAATTGTCCGACCTGTATCGATTTGTTAGTTTCGCAATTGGATCAAACAGCTTCCGTTGTTTATGCCTTCGAAAATTTTGGCACAATTCACATCGTTTGTCGCGTGATCGATTTGGATACGACACAAATAGAATCTGTTTGTAACGATACACTTTCGTCGGCTGGATTTACAGGTTATGCAATCCAAGTGGTTTTACTACATTCATGAATACTCGACTTCGTTGATATCATGTTTGACGAAGTCCTTCAAACTTCTCAATTCACGAATGTCGGAACGTCCACGGTTCATTTTTTGTAAATATTCCTGATAACTCTTTGTGAAATAATGATGCAAGACGGCCTTTTCCCCCGAGTCGTCACATGGGTCTTCTGCAGAAGTCAATGTTTTTGTGTTGCTTGCATTTCGCGTTCCACGACTCGTTTCGAAAAAGTGCGGATTGTTTATACGACAAACCTCCATGGGTCGTACGAAAGATTTGAAATGTGAATGACAATCTCGAGCTCCCCATGTAAATCGTTCCATAACCGGTCGTGGGTCGTATGCAATGAGTCCAGACGACCCGAATAACTTCCAAGGAACTCCGACCCCTGAAAAATCATCAAACTCGGACAGCCAATCTTTGAGTTGAAGACCTCGTCTCAAAACAAGAAACTCGTCCACATCAAAAAAACCAACAAAGTCTGGCATTATAACTTTTTGTGATTGAATCATACGAATCATGTGAAAGTATGCAGGAAGTTGCATTTGTTTTCCAGGAAAATGAATATAGATTACATTTGGATGTTCTTGAAGACTCGAGAGAGTTGCAGATGGATGATTATCAAATACAACAATCTTGTCGACTCCAAGACCGATATAGTGATTCACAAATTCCATGATGTACGGTTCCTCATGAATCGCGATTGTGCAAATGTATACATTCATTTTTTTTATTTTTTTTAGAAAAGAATCAGAAGATTTAAGACATCATCATTTCAACGAAGCACAAAATGTTTCGATTTTCGGAAGAGTTTCCACAAGAGAGCCGTACGTGGATCCTCCGGTAATCATCTTTCCTTCATCGTTTCGAAAAAGAATGACATCGTGTGCCATTTGCAAAAGACAAGACGATCTTGGTTTACGAGTTTTTAAAGTTTCCACGAACAAGTTGTACATATCTTCTTCAATCATCACACAAGCTGTGACAAAACGTCCCCACCCTTCTTCAAATGTTGTGATCCAACCAAATCGTATCAAATCTTGTGTAGAAAACGTGTGAACCACTAATTTCAACATTTGAAAAATCTACCCTATATTTTCTTGGTCTTCGTGAGCTCTATTTCAAACCACAAAGGAAAGTTACGATATGTAAGAAATCGATTGAAACCATCTGGACAGTCTCGAGTCAAAGTTTCCGAAATGGTTCCAAACAATTCATGAAGAATAGAGAAAAAAGATGATGGAACGTTTTACATTCGTCCGCAAAATCGGAGAAGGAACGTTTGGACAAGTTGGTTTATACACGGACAATGTGCTTTCTCGAGATGTTGCGATTAAGATGATGTCCGATGAACCAAGTTATCGTCGGGAAGTGTATCTGACAAAGGCTTTACAACACAACAAACATATCGTCCGTTTGATCGATTCGTTTCAAGTCAAAGATCATTTCTTCATGGTCATGAATCGTGGGGACACGAATCTTTCGAATTACATCCATCGTTTCCCTAGAGGATTGAGACCTCAAACTGCTTTGTCCATCACCCTTCAGATCGCGTACGCGATTCAATCGCTTCATGCAACCGATTGGGTTCATACGGATATCAAACCCGAAAACGTAATTCTCACATTTCAAGACGACGGGATTCTCGCACAATTGATCGATTTTGGATCGAGTGAGTACGAACCTCAATTCATGTCCGAAAGGGTGACCGATATTACAACGTTGTGGTACCGGAGTCCGGAAGTTCTACTCGGGTTCGAAGGAAATCTTTCGAAACCAATCGACATTTGGTCACTCGGGAACATCTTCGTGCAAATGATGACGGGAATCCCTCCGTTCCCTGGTGGGTCTTCTGCGGAGACGCTCGCCATGATCGAGTTTATGTTAGGGCCGTTTGATCCTCTGTTTTTAGAATCGGCTGAAAGTCTCAAGTTCTTCGAACCAAACGTGTACGAAGAATCGGAGGAAGATGAAGACGAATGTCGGATTTACGAAACGAATTGGATCCGTCGGTGTGCCGATTCGTTAGAAGATGTCTATATTCCTGGCAGTTTTGTAACACACGTTCGTACATCAGGTTCTTGTTTTTATAGCAAGTCGCCTTGTGACTTCCGTTCGAAATCTGTAAATTTGATTCGTTGGCTGATTCCACCGGACGAAATGGAAAGGTATTCCCAATCTTCCTTCGACCGGATTGTTTTGTTAACACATGCGATGCTCTGTATAAACCCTGGTATGCGTGCGAATATTCATCGGATCATTGACTTGATTATTAAGTAGAATGAAGTAAGCATACATCAATAACATCACCGGGTGCACCAGCGTTGTAAATGTCTGCAAAGTTGTTCTGAATGCTCGACTGTACAGCTCGACTGTTTACTTCGTCCAAGTACCAACAGCGGACCGGGACATTCACGTCTTCCGGATAAATCGCACGTGACCCGTACGAACACGTACATGTCCCATTCGGTATTCCTGCGAGCTGAAACAAGGCGTCACAATCCAAACTGCGAAATGTGACTCGGATAATCATTTTTTATTGATATAACACGAAAACTTACTAAAACGTTTGTTTCCTTTTAAGGATCGCTCAGCAGTTCGTCGATATCAGCAGAGTGCATACCGGCACCCGCACCGGCAGACGCAGACGCAGCAGCGGATCCATCGTGACCGCGCTTCGTACGCGCAGGGATGGTCTCCTCGTCGGTAGCCCAAGCGGAACGACCGTACGAAGCAGCCTCGCCAACCTCGACCATCAGATTGATAACCTTCCATGAGCAGCTGTAAGCCTGCTGAATCCAGGCATTGTTGCTCTCGAGCACCGCACGAAGAATCCGGCAGCGCGTACGGAGAACGTCAATGTTGAACACAGGCTCGGATGAAAGCGAATTGAACTCCGACTCGTAAATGTACACGCGGCGATTCGTCTCAGGATCAATCTTCCAGTACGAAATGTCATTCATGTCCTGATCGCAAATGAAGACCTTACGGACATCGAATGCAACGTCGCGGCAATTGATCTTCGCACGCATACCCAGCGTGTAATCGGGATTGTCGGGCCAGTGAATGGTGTTCGTGAACTTGGACTCGATCTCCTCCTGAGTCGGGGCCTTGCCGCCCTTACCCTTCACCAGACCGCGACTCGCAATGTGCTCAATGACCTTCGCGTCGCAACTGGCCATCACGCTCGTGAAGAGACGCTGAGCGGCCTTCGTCTTCTCCTCGTCGGCAGGGACGTCACCCTCCATGTCAGCAGGCTTGAGCTGATCAAAGTTCAGAGCAACGGTGTAACCCACAACCTCGGTCTTCGACGCATTCTGGTTGTCAAACACCGTACCCACACGGAGCGAAGGGGTCTGCACACGGAGAATGTCGTAAAGCTTGCCATCCTCGTTGTAACGCATGCTGAGCATCTTACCACCCGCCTGAGGCTCAAACAACTTGTCCGCGAGAACAAGGTTGTCCTCGTTGAACTTCTTGGCGGTGATGGTAATCGCCGAACGGGGAGCCGCAGCGCGTGACATTTTTTTCGATTTGAATGTTAAGTGAAAATCAAATGAAGAATCAAATGAAGATCCAATGAACGAAGATATGTTCTTTTATTATGTCCAAGAGATAATTTTTCTTAACTTAAAAAATATTCATACAAAACGTATACTGTTCGGCAATCCTCGAAATGTCGAATGAACACGCATATGTATACGCCTTTTCAACATCCACATCTAAATTCAAAAGCGCATTCCGTAAACGAATGACATCACCCGGAGGAACAAGAGACGCACAACCACCCGATGCCTCACGATAACCATTTATGTCGCTCGCAACAACAGGCGTACGAAGAACCATCGCTTCCAAAAGAACAATCCCAAAAGATTCCCCACCGAGCGTCGGAGCACAATACACGGCACTCTCGGCGACACACCTGTTGCGCACTTCATTCGAAACACGTCCGAGCCATTCGATTTTGGAATGATGATACTTCCGTTTCAGCGATTCGGTCAACTTACCCTCACCGATGATCACCAAACCATATTTCCCTCGCAACTCGGACGAATCGATATACGCTTTCAGTAATACCTCCAATCCTTTTCGGTGCTCGTGACGACCTACGAATACAATACGGGGGTACTTTTTACATTCTTCCATTTGCAAAACACGAATTCCGTTTGGAATTTCGATTAAGTTGTCACACAAACTCGTTCGGATCGCCTGTGCGGACACGCCCACCAACTTGCAACCTTTTGTCATCCGTCGGGCCAGTTTGTAACCCATGGATTCTGCACGTGAAGATGTATCCGAACTTCGATGGAATGTTAAAACGATTTTCTGATTCGAATCTCGATTTCCTAATAAAAATGGCCAGGACACTATCGGTGCGTATGGTTCGTGAATGTGAATGTAATGAAATCGAAGAAGTCGTTTTCGGAGTTTGTACGCCCCGATCACATCGAGACAAACCGGTGCGACGGATCCGTTGTTTTTCACAAACGTTGTTTTTCCAATGCTCGAAAACACAATATCCGAATCAAAATCATCAGGTTTCTGCCCAGGAGCAAATACAAAAACTCGGTTGAAATATTTTTTGTATTCACATGCAAGTTCGTACACTTGACATTGGACTCCACCGGGAACCGACAAGTCGTATGGAGATACTACCGCGATTTCTCTGTTTTGCACATGGATGTTCGGATGGGATCGAAGAATCAAAATCAAAATGATCAAAATTGTGAAGAATAACTTTACTCGGATTCGTTGATTCATTTTTATTTACAATTTTTTGAAAACATAAAATCTTGCGTCTTGCATACGAACTAAGTTATATAACTCTTCATTTTTAAATACAAATTAAAAAACAAAAGAAAAATGAAATACCTTCTTGTCACTTCGTGGAATTCATCCGTCGCCGCCGCATGGATTGCGCGCGAGTTTGTTTTGCAAAATGTGACTGACCATAAATTCGTCGTTCTGTGCCCCAAACGGGAAGACTCATGGGCTGAAGATTACCAACCGACGGACGCCCATGCAAACGTTCGGATTCATCACTTCGAAGACGATCTAATCATGGAAGACTCCCAACCGTTTTCGAATACCGGTCTTCCGACACTCGATTATGTCCTCTTGCAACTCGTGTTCTACGCGAAGACTTACGAAATCGACAAGATCCTCGTCATCGGAAGCTTCTTTCAAAACTTCAGCATCCTTGCGAGGTACGCACTGCTCGAAGAGAAAGACAAGCCGTCCGCCACACTTCGTGTGATTGTGACCCATCCAGGACTTCAACGGGATTCCGAATTCCGCGAAGTGGAAATCACAAACGCTGTTCAAAAGGCGTACGGACTTTGTGAGAAAACGTTTGTGACTCCTTGGTCGGTCGATTTCGTGCGCGAGTTCGAAATTCCAACAGAAGTGACTGTATTTGAACCTCCACTGCTTTCCACATCCGCACCGCGTATCCCTCGATCGATTCTTGTCGCACGGGCGCATCTGAAAGATGTGGTGAAGATGTCACTTCCATCGCACAGTCACGTCGTTTGCTGTTTCCAGGGATCGGACGAAGATGTCATTTCCGCAATCCAGGATTTCAAGAATTTACCAAACGATGCAACCGAGAATGACAAAATGCTTCTTTGGATTGTTCAAATGGCCCCCAAACGGGCCGTGTACGACCTCGTGAAGGAAGAAATGAACATCATCTACACCTACACGCGTCTTGCGACAGAGGTGGTGTATGCTATGATCGACGCGTGTGACACTTTCATTTCTCCCGATGCATTCTTCGCAAGGATCATCCAATCGCGCAACAAACCGGTCGTAACACAAGTCGGCGATTTGAACGGAGAGGTTGTGCCCATTTCGGATGTTCCTTGTACGGATTTTGCGAACTAAAATTTTTTGGATTAATCTATTGGCTGCTGACATATTTGTAAAATACACAATGGAATCGCAATTGACGTATACACCGATTGCGATTGCACATTCACTTGTAGCAAGTCGTGGAAAGTTTAAAAACAACACCATCGTGGTTCCAAACTATTTCTGTTCGAATGATCACACGGAGCAGGCATTGGTACTCATGTGCAGACCGGACGATGTCCATGTGAATCCCGAAACCTCGGAACTGGTGATCCATTCGGGAGACGCATTCCAACTTCTTGCTCATGAAATCAGTGTAAAGCTCAAAACCCAATGCCTGTTTTTTCATTGCATGACCGAAAATAAGGTGATTCATTCGTGCGATGAGAATGATCGTACACCGATCAATCCGTACGTACTTGTTCGTTTCGGCAATTGCACAATGCATAAGGTCGACAAGTACGATTCTGCTGTGACAATCGAGGTGGAATTCATTTAAGTACGCATGGACCTCGCTGTGTCTGTCGCCAGGATCGATTGATTACGCGCTGTGTACGCTGCTGACAATTGATTGATCATCCCTTCTAAACTCTCGGGATAAATCACGGAGGCTGTACTAATTGTTAACGCTACACCCTTCTTCTTACGAATCCTTGTTGACCAAGGATCCGCGTCGACCGGATCACGATCAAGTTTCAAAAGTTGTGTTTTTTGTCCGTCATTCCAATACACATAAACGTCAATTACGTCATTCATTTCGTCGTCCACACCGGTTGTACGGTACACATCGAACTTGTTGAGTCCACTTTCGAAATACATATGTTGAAGAACTTTTTGAACATTTAACTGCAAGACTTGAGCGGATTTCACAGACAAAATCTTGTTTGTACCTTTCAAAACGCGGTCGCCAAACTGAAATGTCGGATTGAAAAAGTTGAGAACCTTCATATTCGCTCCCGAACTCTCATCCGGAGTCGAACGGAACATTTCAATCACATCGAGAGGAAGGGAAGAAGATTCCATTGGCATAGGAATCACCTCCGTCGGCGTTTGTGTTATCGGTTCCATAGGAACCTCCGTCGGAATCTGATTTTGAACCTCCGTCGGCATTTCTACGGGAGTTTCCATCGGCATTTCCATAGGAACATCCGGCGGCGTTTCCATCGGCATTTCCATCGGCATTTCCGTAGGCATTTCCGTAGGCATTTCCGTAGGCATTTCCGTAGGCATTTCCGTAGGCATTTCCGTAGGCATTCCAAACGGGATCTGGTTATGAATTTCCATGGAAGTTTCATACGACACTTGGTTTTCTTCTACCACATTCTTTTCTTCTTTAAAAATTTGCAAAACCCGGAATGACTCTTTACGATACTTCACATAAGCGTGATACGCGAAAATCAGAATTGCAAATGCAAACAACGATTTGAAGAAACAATCTTGTAAGATATTCATATTTTTTATAAATGGATAGAAGTTTTATTAACTTCGAAAGAATAAATTATTCGTTTTCTGTTTTCAATCAATCAAATTAAAAACAAAAAGGAAAAATATGGAACCACTCGAACGGCTTCGTTTGATTCAAGGATCATCGGATGTGACGGTTTCGACATTTCCTTTAAAAAGAGACATCTTGCGACGTATGAAAAAGTTAAAAAACAAAATTGACGTAAACGCTTGGAATGAAACGTATCGTCTCACATTCGAACATTTGCACAATCTCTGCCTAGGTTTTGCACAAAACGTTCCAGGCGATAATTCCAAAATTTTGAAAACAGGCATTTACAAAGGACTTGATAGTAGAACGGCTAAGTTTATGTCACTCTTCTTCCGAAGTGAATGGATCCGTATGAATTACAACTCTGAAAACTCGAATGCTTACAAACAGTTAATTTACGACATGATCGTTTTCCCTCACCCAGGTGGTTTGTATGTTTCATTTGACGCAACGAATGGTGTCACCGACGACGACGAAGAAGAAGAGTCGGCTTCCTTTTTGCCGACGATCCGGTATCGTGGAACGAACGATTCCATTGAAAATTTTGATTCAACAGATTATACAGACGATATGATCGAAGATACTTTGCACGATGCAGTTTTAATGTGGTGCCCGGATGTCCCTGCTGCTCTGAAAGATTACGACAAGGATTTGATGGAGTGGATGTACTTCGTGACCATTTGTAGAAAACCGGAAAGCGACTGTCCGTTCTTTCTCAAGGAATCGCAACGAATTTATTTGTCACAATTTATTTAAAATTTTCGTACGAAGTAAAAAAATATATTCCACTCTGTTAAAAAAAAGAAATAATGTCAAATTTCATTCAAAAGTTTTCAGCCAGTACAGAGCCAGCGGCTGTGTACGAGGAGAAATCAAAATCCTTCCTTGACAAGCTCAAGGAGTTTTTCGGATTCAAATCTGATAACAAGCAAAATGAAATGCTTTTACAGGCGGAAGTAGACCGTCTCAAACTCATGGTCAAACAGTTGGAAGACAACGCGAAAGTCACAGATGTTGGTCAACTCCAAACGAATCTGACGAAAGCCAAGACAGATCTCGCGAAGGCTACTGCGGATCTGAACGAAATCAAAGTCAGTGCCACTGCCATGGAGTCCAACTACAAAAACCAACTGAGCAGTCTAAAGAGTGAGTTGGAGAATTCTGCCCGTCAAGTTGCTTCTGCCCAGGCCGATTTAGCCGCGCAGGAGAAAATGTACCTCGCAGAGATCGAAAGTATCAGCAGTGGGAGCACGTCTGCCAGCACGGTGTCACTCGAGCGCATCCGGCAGCTTCAGAATGATATCAATCGGGCACGCGAAGAGTACAACACGCTGAACACCAGATTCAACGAAACGACGACAAATCTGCAGACGGCTCAGAACAACCTCGTCGCGCAGTACGAGGCGACTGTCTCTCAGTTGAAGGCGGATAAGGCTGTGTTGGACACCCAGTTGAAGACCATGTCTCAGAATTTTGCGGCGTGCGAATCGGGTTTCGCATCTCTCACGAGCGCGTTCAACGAACAGCAGGAGACCATCATCGACTCTGTCAGGAGGCTCGGTGGTTACTTCGAGAACGGCCTCGCTCCCGGTCTGAGCACGTTGGCGACGAACGTGACAGACGCGGTGAATCAGGTGGAACTCCTGAGCAAGAACTTTGGTACGCTTACGGGCACCGTCAACACTCTCGACTTCTCGTTACAGAATCTGTCGACTGCCTTGCGTTCCGAAATGGGAAGTCTCGATAGGAAGTTCCGAAACGACATTGAGAACACGTCGTCCGAGTGGAACAGGAGTATTGCGAATGCTGTGGACTTTAAGCTGTCGACCGACTTCTCTGCAAGCAAATCGATCGTCAAGGATTCTATGCTTTCTGCGGTGTATGGGGATGGGTTCTTGCGTTCTGCGGACGTCGTGAGTGCGGTTACGGCTCAGGGTGTGACGCCTATGCGTTCGGCTGTGGAATCGGCTTTAGAAAGGAAATTCACTTCGGACATGGCTTCGTCGACCTCGACTGCCATCCAGTCCAGTGTGTTGAATGTCATTGACAACAAGGTGGCGTCGGATGTGTCATCCACGAACACCAATACGAACTCGGCTGTTCGTACGTTAGTCATCGATTCCCTGAAACCTGCTGGTAGCACTGCGTCCACGATCCGTAATGCGTTTAGCGATGCATTCGTCGATGCTGTGTCTTCTTCCGGTGCAGGTCAGACGGCCCTCGATTCGATCTTCGCCCGGAAGGCGAACGTGTACACACGCACCGATCTGGAGAACATGGGCCTCGCTGGAACAAACGCGACTGCTGGAAATGTAAAGACTGCCGTGCTGTCCGTCGTGGCTTCCGACCTCGGCAACGCAACCGGCCCGATTCGTACGGCCTTCGACGGAAGGTATTATACCAAGAGCGATGTCTACAACAAGACAGAAGTGTATCAGAAGAGCGAACTCGAGGGTATAAATGGCACTGGTGCACCGAATGTGAAGAACGCCGTGCTGTCGGTTGTTGCTGCCGGTATCAGCGCGAATGCCACGAACGTGCAGAACGCCGTTCTTTCGATTGTTGCTGATAACCTTACGACAACTGGAACGAGTCTTCAGACAACGTTCGATACCAGGTACTACACGAAGACGCAAGTGAATGCTTTGAGTTCTGGAGCAACAACACTCGAAAATGCGTTCGATGGTAGAATGACGAACCAGATTAACGCAGGTATCACTTTCCCGACTGGTACGGCCCCAACTACCATTGCTACTGCCCTCACGAATCGTTTCTATCAGAAGAGCGAACTCGATGGAATCAACGGCACTGGTGCACCGAATGTGAAGAACGCCGTGCTGTCGGTTGTTGCGACCAACATTTCATCGGGAGCGACGAACGTGCAGAACGCCGTTCTTTCGATTGTTGCGACGACCATTTCAGCGGGTGCGACGACCATCAAAGGTGCTACTGACAACTGGTACTACACCAAGACCGATATGAATGCACTGTCTTCAGGAGCAACAACGCTAACAGGTGCGTTCGATGGCCGTATGACAAACAATATTGTCACTGGCGTTAACGCTGGAATCACTTACACTACTGCGCCTACCACAATTTCTGGAGCGATCGACGGCCGAGTTGCGGCTCAGATTGCTAATACAAACTCGAATACACTTCAGACGGCGTTTGATACCAGGTACTACACGAAGACAAACACAGATAGCACATTCTACAAAAAGACCGAACTCGAGAATATGGGCCTCGCGGGAACAAACGCGACTGCTGGAAACGTGAAAAATGCCGTGCTGTCGGTTGTTGCTGCTGGTATCAGTGCGAATGCCACGAATGTACAGAACGCCGTTCTTTCGATTGTAACGACGACCATTTCTTCAGGTGCAACAACGCTTGTAAATGCATTCGATAGCAGGATTGTCGGTGGCGTTAACGCTGGAATCACTTACACTACTGCGCCTACAACAATT